>Ga0307380_10001358_pt1 | contig 35950 bp, 40 predicted proteins | sample UN3MG_FD_202239 | JGI IMG/M metagenome (GOLD analysis project Ga0307380, IMG submission 202239) | Soil microbial communities from Risofladan, Vaasa, Finland - UN-3 | ecosystem: Environmental > Terrestrial > Soil > Coastal area > Acid sulfate soil | place: Finland: Risofladan, Vaasa | collected...
CTTGCCCACATCCCCACAGGCTCAACAACAACAGGATATGATAAATAGGATTCTGGCGGCATGATCAGCAGGCGGAATACACCTTAACTTCGCTGCCAAACTGTCCAACAATGTGGGACCACCTCACAGATCCTGGTTCGCCAATCCAATCAAGCCAGATTGGCTGGTTTGCAAACTCACCAATGCTGGACGTGCACTGGTGGGCAAAGCTTGACTACGCCGCTGACGAATTAGCAGAAAAAATCCCCGGCCCTTCGTTTGGGCCGAGGATGCATTGCTTGTCTTACTTTGCTGACCAATTTGGTCGGAGCGAGAGGATTCGAACCTCCGACCCCTTGACCCCCAGTCAAGTGCGCTACCAGGCTGCGCCACGCTCCGTTATGATCCCAGAGCCGCCGGAATTCATGGCATGGCCCGCTGAGCGGAACTTAGTGGACTGGGAATGTCTGCGCAATGGTTGCCGGACGCCAGCCGATGGCTCGAAACCTACGAACCCTGCAGCATGGCCCGGAGGGCGGTGAGCTCGCTCAACGCCGCTTCCAAGGTCTGGCGCTGCTTTAACGACAATCCGGCCGGCGCCTGCGGATCGGTCGGATGAGAGGATTTGGCCTGGCCAGACCGCTCCAGCGACTCGCCAAGTGATTTAATGCCACCTTCCTTCAGCAGCTTCTGCACCCCGCGGATCGTGTAACCTTCTGTGTAGAGAAGGTCACGAATATTGCGAAGCAGATCAATATCCTCAGGACGGTAGTAACGACGGCCGCCTCCCCGCTTCAACGGCTTGATTTGGGAAAACTTGGATTCCCAAAAGCGGAGCACGTGCTGCGGCACATCCAGCGCCTGGGAGACTTCACTTATTGTGCGAAACGCCGAGGCGGATTTGGCCAATGGTTTGCTCGCGCGCGCTGGGTTCAGCTCGGCCATGCTCAATCGGACCTGCGCCCGCCGGACAGCATCGCGTTGATACGGTCCTTCAGCACGTGCGACGCCCGGAACACCAACACCTTGCGCGGGAGAATCGGAACTTCCTCTCCGGTCTTCGGATTGCGGCCGGTTCGTTGTCCTTTTTCGCGAACTATGAAACTGCCGAAAGAGGAAATCTTGACGCCCTCTCCAGTGGCCAACGCATCGGAGATCTCATCCAGCACCGACTCGACCAACGCTGTCGAGTCGCTGCGCGAGAGACCAACTTCTTGATAGACCGCCTCGCCAAGCTGAGCACGCGTTACTGTCTTTGACGCCATGTTTCGACCCCCATTGAGCAAAACCGTAACGTCCGGGACCGGCGCCGTCAATCGCGGAACTGATGGAATCTCGTGCATCGTGCTAAGCGGGACACGCTCAGACAGCTCACCAGCGAATGATGGCCGACCCCCAGGAAAGCCCGCCGCCGATCGCTTCGCACAAGACTATTTGACCCGGCTTGATCCGGCCGTCCTTTACGCCTTGTGCCAGCGCCAACGGGATCGACGCGGCGGATGTGTTGGCATGGTCCTGCACGGTCAATATGACGCGTTCGGACGGCAGCCCCAGCTTCTTGGCAGTGCCATCGATGATCCGCTTGTTCGCCTGATGCGGCACCAGCCAATCGATGTCTTCGATCGTCAAATTGTTTGCGTCCAGAGCTTCTTCCACGACCCCAGCCAATTTTGAAACAGCATGGCGAAAAACTTCAGGGCCCTGCATTCGCAGATGGCCTGTGGTCTGGGTCGACGAAGGCCCGCCGTCCACGTAGAGCAAATCGTAAAATCGGCCGTCGGTATGAAGATGCGTTGACAGGATCCCTCGTTCTCCCGCATCGCCGTTAGCCGGTTCCGTTTGCACGACTAGAGCGCCGGCACCATCGCCGAACAAAACGCTAGTTGAGCGATCGGTCCAATCGAGAATCCGAGAGTAAGTCTCGGCCCCAATCACAAGCACCGTGCTGGCTTGACCGAGCCTGATGAAATTGTCGGCGACGCCGAGCGCGTAGACGAAGCCCGCGCAGACCGCCTGAATATCGAATGCGGCACCTTTCGTGATACCCAACTGCGCCTGCACCCGGGCTGCGGTGGCCGGAAAAGTGGAATCTGGCGTGGTTGTCGCGAGCACGATCATATCGACTTCGCTCGGATCGACCTTGGCGTTATTCAGCGCTTCCTGGGCCGCCATCCGCGCCAGATCAGAGGTCATCTCATCATCGGCCGCGATATGTCGCCTACGGATACCGGTACGCGCATATATCCACTCGTCGGACGTATCAACCAACGTTGACAAATCTTCGTTGCTTACGATTTTTTTTGGCAGGTACGCGCCGCTGCCCTTGATGACCGACCGGTATTGGCTCACAACGCGGTCGCCCGCTGTCCGGTCCGACCAGCTTCGTGCAACGTTTCTACTTCGGTCTTGATCTGTTCGATGAACCCGTTCTTGGCCATATCGACTGCTACCCCGATTGCGGTCGCGAAGGCCAAGGCGTCGGACCCACCGTGAGCCTTTACGGAGATTCCCCTTAACCCCAAAAATACGGCACCATTGTACCGACGCGGGTCGACGCGCGCCCGCAACTTCTTCAGGGCCCGGCGGGCAAAAAGATAGCCGATGCGCGCCATCACCGAATTGCGAAATGCTTCTCGGAGAAATTCGGTATAGAGCTTGGCCGTGCCTTCCGCAGTCTTCAATGCAATATTGCCGCTGAAACCGTCGGCTACCACGACGTCGACGGTTCCAGCGGCGATATCATCGCCTTCGACAAACCCGTGATACTTAAATGGATGTTCCAGATCGCGCAGCATACCCGCCGCGGTTCGAACTGAATCGTTTCCCTTCAGTTCCTCAGACCCGACATTCAGCAACCCAACCGTCGGCTCCAGCGCGCCCAATACCGTGCGCGCGAACACCTCGCCCATCAACGCGAATTGAACCAGGTTTTCCGCGGTGCACTCAACATTCGCGCCCAGATCGAGCATTACGCTCTCGCCGCGCAAGGTTGGAAAGAACGACGCCATCGCCGGCCTGTCGATCCCGGCGAGCGTTTTTAGCGAGAATTTCGACATTGCCATCAACGCCCCGGTATTTCCGGCCGAGACGATGCCGTCTGCTTCCTCATCGCGAACGGCGTCGATCGCCAACCGCATGCTCGAGTTGCGGCCGGAGCGAAGCGCCACCGATGGCTTCTCATCAGGAGCGACCGCCGAGGTTGTGTGATGGATTGTGATCGCTTTTTGCAGCCGCTGACGGCGCTTGACCAAGGGTTTGATCCGCGCTTCGTCGCCGAACACGAGAAAACGCACGTCGGGCCAGCGGCGGCGCGCCAAGTTGGCTCCTCGCAGCACGCTTTTCGGGGCGTTGTCGCCGCCCATCGCATCCAGTGCAATCGTGAGTTGGGTGCTCACCGCATTTTACCAGCGATCTGGATCCGGTGCGGATCCAGCGCCTATACCGTGTCCTTGGGCTCCACGACCTGCCGGCCACGGTACATGCCGCTGACGAGATCCACATGGTGCGGACGTCGCAGTTCACCACTATCCTTGTCTTCGACATAGCTCGCGGGCTTGAGCGCGTCATGCGCCCGCCGCATGTTTCGCCGGGATTTCGATTTCTTCTTCTTGGGAACTGCCATGAGTTAATGCTTTCCTTGGGTGCCCTTGGGCGATGTCTATCTATCCAAAATTCGACCGAGCGACAAGCGCCTTACCGCTTCGCCGTGGCGCCCGCCCGTTTCGACGCCAACTCGGCCAGGCCCGCGAATGGCCGTTGGGAGGGCACTGGTTCGGCATCGACCACAGCCACCTCGAAAGCCGCGTCGTCGCGCCGCGGATAGGGGTCTAGCGCGAGGCCCAGCTGCTCTGTGGCCGCCTCGCCGACATCGATCTTGCCATCTACGATCGGATCCGGCCAAAGCTCGTCATCCATTGTCAAATCGACGCCCTGTTCGCCGGGAGCTTCCTCCGAATAATAGATATCAAAGGATTGGCTGATCTCCGAGCGGACGGACTCAAGCGAGATGACGCATTCCTGAACGACATCCGCATCAATCGAACCCTGAAGATGGATCAAACCGATTGGGGTTCGGCGGAGCGATACCGTGGCCTCAAAGCGATCGATCCCAGCGATCCCAAACCGTGCCGCTATCGACGCGCGACTGGACTCATCAGCGCATAGCTCAACTTTCCAAGGAGTACGTTTTATGTCGCTCACATCTACTAGTCGAGAGAACTCTACGTCGGCCGACAGGCATTCGACCATCGAAACATCTCCAAAATCCATGGGAGCCGGCAGGTCTAAATCCCGCCGCTTCACTAACAAGATGGGACAGATTCCATCCGATCGCAAGTCCTTGATCAACCCGGCGGCTCGGGCGGCAATCCAAAGCGAACCCGGCCAGCCAGAATTTCGGCATCGACGGTCTTCGCGGCTGAGCGGACTTCCCGCCTCAGATACCCTGCCAACACAGCAGCAGCCGGTTTTGGTGTTCCATCGCGGCCGAACACATTGCGCTCCATCGCGGCCTGAAGCAGCTGGTCATCAGCAGCATCGAGCCCCTGATCATAGGCATTGACGCTCCCATAGAAGCGCGTGGCCATACGTTTCACCTGTTTGCCTACGCTGAGATCGCCCACACCGATTTCGCGCAAGTTGCGATCCATGTCCGCCAACATTTGATCAAACAGCAACTGGGCGGTCTGGCTCCCCGCATCACCGATCTCGCGGAGCCGGCCGATCACGATGAAAGCATGAAGAACTATCAACTCGAACCGGCCGTCGAGCGTATCGGGCACGCCGATGGCGCCATAGAATTGAGGCTGCCTGGCCTGTTCAACGATGGCCATGTAAAGATCGCTGGCCGGTCGATCCTTGGGTTCACGTCTGAATATCGAGCTCAACCTCACGGGCGACATCTCCAAATCTCATATGTTGACAGACCGCAAGCCCGGTGCGATTTTCCGCCTCGCTCTAACAGTTGCAGCATGCGTCGCTCGCTCGTCACCCGATTACCCCGAGTTGACGGTAATTGCGCGCGCGTAACTGAGGTTGGCATGACAAATCGTATTCTCGTAATTGGTGCCGTGGCGTCCGCCCTGATCGTCCTCGGCGCCTGCGCGCCGCGGGTCGCAACCCTTGGCAATGCCCCGCGTAAGGAGCAGCTTGACAAAGTCCGGCCCGGACAGACCAAGGAGCAGGTACGCCAAGCTTTGGGATCGCCGTCATCGGTAGCGATGTTTGACAAGAATGTTTGGTACTACATCAGTAAGCGCGAAGAGAGCTACGCGTTCTTTAAGCCAAGGGTCAAGGAGCAAAAAGTTCTGATTGTCAGTTTCACCAGCGCAGGCCAGGTCCGGGAGGTAAAGCGTCTCAGCCTCGCCGATTCCCGCGACGTCAAATATGTGGATCAGGAAACGCCGACCCTCGGCCACGAGGACGGTGTGATCACCTCACTGATGCGGTTGCTGACGGATCAGCGCGGCATTCTGGGCGGCGGCGGCGGTCGATAAGCGCTTCGCAAACATGACCAACACAAAAACCCCGGAAGCGGCGCTCCCGGGGTTTTTTATTGGTCGTCGCCCGACCGCGACCTAGTGCGCGAGCACCGCTAATAAAAGCAGTGCCACGATATTGGTAATTTTGATCATCGGATTGACCGCGGGACCGGCCGTATCCTTGTATGGGTCTCCGACTGTATCACCGGTCACGGCCGCCTTATGGGCTTCGGAGCCCTTGCCGCCGTAATTGCCGTCCTCGATATATTTCTTGGCATTGTCCCAAGCGCCGCCGCCCGCGGTCATTGAAATCGCGACAAACAACCCAGTGACGATAACGCCCAACAGCATCGCGCCCAATGCGGAGAACGCAGCGGATTTGCCGCCAATACCAAGAATGATGAAGTACAGCACGATCGGACTTAGTACCGGGAGCAGCGATGGGACGATCATCTCTTTGATCGCAGTGCGCGTCAGCAAGTCGACGCACCGCCCATATTCAGGCTTGGCCGTGCCCTCCATGATCCCCGGGATCTCTCGGAACTGGCGCCGCACCTCCTCGACGACCTGCCCGCCAGCGCGGCCAACAGCCATCATGGCGATCGAGCCGAAGAGATAAGGCAGCATGCCGCCAATGAAGAGGCCGACCACTACATACGGGTTAGACAATGAGAAATCGACGACAACGCCTTTGAAATACGAGAACTCGGCAGAATTCGAGCTGAAGAACTTCAAATCCTCGGTGTAGGCCGCGAACAGCACCAGCGCGCCGAGGCCGGCGGAGCCGATCGCATATCCCTTGGTCACTGCTTTCGTGGTGTTGCCAACGGCATCCAGGGCATCGGTCGTTTTCCTGACTTCCTCAGGCAGATCGGCCATCTCTGCAATACCACCGGCATTGTCGGTCACCGGCCCGTAAGCATCGAGTGCGACGACCATGCCGGCCAACGCCAGCATCGTGGTAACGGCAATAGCGATGCCAAACAGGCCCGCCAAGAGATATGTCGAAATGATACCCGCAACGATTATGAGCGCCGGGATCGCGGTTGCTTCCATCGACACCGCCAATCCCTGGATCACGTTGGTCGCGTGACCAGTAGTCGAAGACCTTGCGACGCTCTGAACCGGGCGATATTCCGTGCCAGTGTAATACTCGGTGATCCACACCAGGAGCCCGGTTACAATCAAGCCAACCACTCCGCAATAGTAGAGGTGGCGGCCCGTGAACGACTTCGCGCCGATCGTAAATTGGCTATCCATGCCGATCACATAGTCGGTCACCGGCCATAGAATGATAACAGAGAGCACGGCAGAGGCGATGAAGCCCTTATACAGCGCCGCCATGATCTTCTGGCTCTTGCCCAGTCGCACACAGAAAGTGCCGATGATGGACGGGATGATGCAGGCGCCGCCGATCGTCAGCGGATAGAGCATCATCTTGGACGCCACCGCCTGATCGCCGGCAAAGAAGATCGACGCGAGCACCATCGTCGCAACGATGGTCACCGCATAAGTCTCAAAAAGATCGGCGGCCATGCCGGCACAGTCGCCCACGTTGTCACCGACATTGTCGGCAATGACAGCCGGGTTCCGAGGGTCATCCTCGGGAATGCCGGCCTCGACCTTGCCAACTAAGTCCGCGCCAACATCGGCACCCTTGGTGAAGATGCCGCCGCCAAGCCGCGCGAAAATCGAAATCAGCGATGCGCCAAAACCGAGCGCGACAAGCGCGTCAATCAGTTGGCGACCCGTCGATCCAGTGGACAGCAGAAACGCGTAGTAGCCGGCGACGGCGAGCAAGGCCAAACCTGCCACCAGCATACCGGTTACCGCGCCGGCGCGGAATGAGATGCTCAGGCCCTTGGCTAGGCTTTCGCGCGCCGCCTCGGCGGTCCGCACATTGGCCCTCACCGATATGTTCATGCCGATATAACCGGTGGCGCCGGAAAGGACCGCGCCGACCAAATAGCCAAGGCCAACCTTGAAGCCGAGCGCGGCCCACACGATGGCGAAGATTACCAATCCGACCACGCCGATCGTGGCATATTGCCGATTCAGGTAGGCACGAGCGCCCTCCTGCACCGCGGCCGCGATTTCTTGCATGCGTTCCGAGCCGGCGGGGGCGCTAAGCACAGAGCGCGATGCCCACACGCCGTACAGCACCGCCAGCACGCCACAGGCGAGCACGATCCAAAGCAGCTGAGACATATTTAATGGAACCCTTTGTTGCTGGTCGTTCGCGCACGAAGGAGACCAACGGCGCGTGTGAGCAGCCCCTCCCCCCGGCGTAAAAGCCGGGCGGACCATGCCAGAAATTATCCAGACGCGCAATGGTTCCGCCGGACGCCGGGCAAATCTCACAGCCAGCGCATCAACTCATTGAATTCAAACGAATACCAGAGGCTCGAACGCCGCTAAAATCGCCGATTCGCTGCGGCCTGGATCAGAATAGCCTTGATCTTGCCCTCTCCCATGACACGCGCCGAGGCTTTCAGCAAAAGCGCCTTCAATTCCGGCAACTGCACGTTGTACAGAATTCGCGGGCGATGGGCGATATAGCGGTTCAAGGAGCGAATATATTCATCGCGCAGAGGCGTCAATTTGCTCGTGACGAGGGGCCTGTCATTAATGTCGTTGAGCTCCAAATAGATAACGAGAAACAGGTGCCCTTCCAGGCCGCGGCGCCTTATGACCGGCAAGACGAGGCGGTCGAATTTGAAATATTGGGGCGGAACCGCCGCATAAGCCGGCTTGCCCGGCAAGGCCGACGCCCAGGCAAACAGAACAAGTCCGAGCGCAATGAAGCAGACGGGCAATCGAGGCCACTTGGCCAATCGCGGCTTGGTACTGGCGTTCATTGCAGCAGAATGGCCGGCTTATGGTGAACAAGCGGTAAACGGATCCACCGCCGTTCAGAAGTGTCGATATCCGCCGTGATCGAAGGACAGAACCTCCCCATCCTTGCTGATCACCTGAACTTCTGTTCCATCGGAAATCGACCCGATTCGCGTGATGGCCACATCTGCGGCGTGACCCAGAGCCTCAATTTTGCTGAGACGATCCGCGGGCACGCAGAACAAAAGTTCATAGTCATCGCCGCCGGTCAGTGACCCACGCCAAAGCCGCTCATCCTGAGCGAATATTCGTCTGGCCGGCTCAGAAAACGGGACATGCTTGGCCTCGATCGTTGCGGCAACCCCCGATGCGTGGCAAATGTGCGCAAGGTCCGCGATAAGTCCGTCAGATATATCGATAGCAGCACTGGCGGTGCCGACCAGTACCTGCCCCAATGCCAAGCGCGGCTCGGGCAACCGGTACCGGCTCTCAAAATACGCCCGGTCTGATGCATTGACCCTGTCCAACTCTCCCTTCACCGCGCGCAATCCAAGTGCGCCATCACCGATCGTGCCAGACACGAATACCGCGTCTCCTGGCCGTGCACCGGCGCGTAGCAAGGCACCGCCAGGGCCAACGGTCCCGAGCACCGTGATCGACAACACCGCCGGCCCCGGCGTGGCCGCCGTGTCGCCGCCAACCAGCGTTATCTCGAATTCTTCCTGGTCGCCCGCCAGACCATTCGCAATGGCGCCTATCCAATCCGACGAACGGTTCGCCGGTTTAGCCAATGTGAGCAAATAGGCGAGCGGGCGCGCTCCCATCGCGGCAAGGTCGGAGAGGTTATAGCGAAGCACCTTTCGCCCGATCAGTTCAGGCGGGTCGCTCTCGGTGAAATGCACCCCCTCGATCGCCATGTCAGCGGCAAGGACCAATCTGTGATCAGGTTCAATTTCAAGAAGGGCGGCGTCGTCCAACAGTCCGAGCGAACCGGGCAACGATCGCGCCAGCGGCGCGAAGTGCCTTGCAATCAGCGCGAATTCATCCGGTTCCGGCAAAAGAGGCACCTGAATTCTTCCCCATTTCCGCTGCCCGGGTCTTACGGGCGATGGTGTCGAGCACGCCGTTCACGAAGCCTGGCTCATCGCCTTCAAAGAAAGCGCGCGCCACTTCGACATACTCGTTGATCGCAACCTTGGGCGGGATATCCGCTCGGCACACAACCTCGAACGCACCGCATCGAAGAATGGCGTAGAGCACTCGGTCGATCCGATCGGAAGACCAACCTTGCGCAAGCGATTCCTCGATCATGTCATCAAGCCGGGACCGTTGATCTGCGGCGCCCCGCAGCAGCTCCGAAAAGAATTCCTTATCAGCTCCGCCATATGTCGAATTCGCTTCGGGCGCAGCGAACCGATGCTCGACAAATTCCGCCAGTACCCGGTTCGCCGGCATGCCGGTCGCATCAATCTGATAGGTCGCCTGCACCGCCGCGATGCGCGCCGCATGACGACCCGATCGCTCTAGCGCCTTGCGTTCTTCCTCTGGTTGCCGCTCAGAAACCATGTCAGCGGCGCGGAAAAAGTCGAAAGTATCGTTTGAACTCGATCATTTCGAGGCACGTTCGTGCTGCGCCGCCGCCCTTGTTCAGCTTCGAAACGGAAGCGCGCTCCTCGGCCTGCTTCCGATTCTCGCAGGTCAAAATGCCGTATCCGATGGCCAGGACATACTCCAACGCGAGATTTTGAAGCCCACGCGCGCTCTCGCCGCAAACGTAGTCGTAGTGGCTGGTATCGCCGCGAATGACGCAGCCGAGCGCAACATAGCCATCAAATCTCCTTCGCACGGGATTGAACTCACGCGACTTTATCGCTATGCGCACGGCAGCCGGGATCTCGAAGGTGCCCGGCACAGCGAAACGCTCGTAAGTGACCCCCGCGTCATCCAGCACGCCAAGGGCCCCCTTGGCGAGCTCATCGGCAATGTCTTCGTAGAACCGCGATTCGATCACCATGACGTGGGGAACGTCGGTCTCTTCGGGCTTTTTGACCATCTAGTCCTCCGAGACCGGGATCGGCTTGCGGTCGACGATCCGCAGACCATACCCCTCCAAACCAACGACCTGACGATTGCTGTTCGTCAGCAGAATCATATCGCGCACGCCGAGGTCCAACAAAATCTGCGCGCCAACGCCATAATCGCGGAGCTGGATATGTGTCTTGGCGATCGCCTTGGCTTCGGCGTCGGAAGATGGGACCTCATCGCGCTCACGTACGCCGTCCGACAACGTATTCGACCAAGGCTCACGAATTAGCACTATTACGCCGCGGCCGGCCTCGCCGATCACTTCCATTGCACTCTGCAATTCGCCGACGCGCCCCTCCTTCAGATCGCCCAGCACATCGCGGAAAACCGACAGAGCATGCATGCGAACCAGCACCGGCTCATCGGTTCGCACATTGCCTTTGACCAACGCCAAATGCTCTGCATACGCGGCATTGTTGACATACACATAGGTTTTGTACGGCCCACCGAACCGGCTCTCAAACGTCGTTTCGATGGTGCGCTCAACGATCCGATCATGATGTCGGCGGTAGGCAATCAATGACGCGATGCTCGCGACCTTGAGCCCTTGTTTCTGGGAAAATTGAACCAGATCCGGCACCCGCGCCATGGTGCCATCTTCGTTCATGATTTCGCAGATCACGCCTGACGCATTGAGCCCGGCCAGCCGAGCAATATCGACAGCGGCCTCGGTATGCCCTGCCCTCACCAAAACACCGCCTGGCCGCGCCACCAGCGGGAAGACGTGCCCCGGCGTGACAATGTCCTCCGCATGTTTCGAAGGATCGATCGCCACCGCGATAGTTCGCGCCCTGTCCGGTGCAGAGATCCCGGTTGTGACCCCATCGCGCGCCTCGATCGATATCGTGAACGCGGTTTCCAGCCGTGATTGATTTCGCTTGGCCATAAGCGGAAGGCCAAGCTCCTCCACGCGCTCGCGGGTCAGCGCCAGGCAGATCAATCCCCGGCCGTGCATGGCCATGAAGTTGATCGCCTCGGGTGTCGCCATTTGCGCTGGAACCACAAGGTCGCCCTCGTTCTCCCGATCTTCATCGTCGATCAGAATGAACATGCGGCCGTTGCGGGCCTCCTCAATGACTTCCTCGATATCGGAGAGGTACTTGCTGTAGTCCACGCCTATTCCTTCCCCAGTTGGCGGGCAACGTAGCGCGCAAGCACGTCAACCTCCAGGTTGACCGGATCGCCTACCGTAAACTCGCCGAAAGTCGTGCACTCCTGGGTGTGCCGGATCACGTTGATGGCGAAGCAATCGCCGTCGACCTCGTTCACGGTTAATGACACGCCCTCCAGCGCGACCGAGCCTTTTGGCGCAACATAGGAAAGGTAGGCGGACGGGGTTTTGACCATGTAGCAAACGCTGGCATCCTCACGGCTCAATGAAGCGATTTCCGCCACGCAATCAATGTGTCCCGTCACGATATGCCCGCCCATCTCGGCGCCCAGCCGCAACGAACGCTCAAGATTGACCCGCGATCCGTCACGCCATAGGCCAAGGCTGGTCCGGCGCAGCGTCTCTCCCGAGGCCTCGACCGCGAACCACCCGTTGCCTTTCTCGACGACAGTGAGACACGGGCCGGAACACGCGATCGACGCGCCGAGATCGATCGTTGCCGTGTCGTAGCCGGTCGAAATCTCAAATCGCGTGTCGGCGCCGAAGCCGCCTGTCGTCACCGCTCGGATGCGGCCGATATCCGTGATGATTCCCGTGAACATACGATAAGGCTAGGCCGGCCGCCGGTAGGTTTCCAGTGTATCTTGGCCCGCACTTGCCAATGCAGTTCGAACGAATACCGGCGCGTCGCCAATCCGTTCGACGCCCAATGCGCCCACTGACGGTAGACCGTCGTCGCCAATCAGCGACGGCGCGCGAAACCAGGCAACCCGATCGACCATATCGGCCCGCAAGAGCGAGGCCGCCAATCCTCCGCCGCCCTCGCAAAGCAGCCGGGTGATGCCCATGCCCGCAAGCGCTTGCAGGGCTGCGGCGATATCGACCCGTCCGTCACTTCCAGGCTCTATTTCAAACACTTCAACGCCTTTGTCCTTGAGGCTGCGACGGCGGGCGGCGTCGGGCCCCTTTAGCGTCAGCACGATGGATCGTGTCTCGGTCGCGGTCTCGACGAGATTGCAATCAAGCGGCGTCCGAAGTGCGCTATCGAAAACAACCCGCGCCGGCGAGCCCGCCGACATGCCAGGCAAGCGACACGTCAAAGCGGGGTCGTCGGCCAGTACGGTGCCTATCCCGACGACGACGGCATCGTTGCCGGCCCGGAGCCGATGCGCGAACGAACGCGCCCGCTCGCCGGTGATCCATTGGCTGTCGCCGGTCGCCGCCGCGATGCGTCCATCAAGTGATGTAGCCAGCTTCAAAGTAACCAGAGGCCGATTCTCGCTGATCCGCAGAATAAAGCCCGCGTTGAGCTCGGCCGCCTGGTCCGCCAGGACGCCCTGCGAGACCGTGATGCCTGCGTCCAGAAGCGCCCCGATCCCTGCCCCCGATACCCGTGGGTCGGGATCTTCAATTGCGACGACGGCACGGGCAATCCGTGCCTTGATCAGAGCGGCCGCACAGGGAGGGGTCTGGCCGTGATGGCTGCAAGGCTCCAGTGTCACATAAGCTGTCGCACCGACCGCCCGGGCGCCGGCGCGATTCAGCGCTTGTGTTTCCGCATGGGGTCGACCCCCGCTCGCTGTCCACCCGCGCCCGATGATCGTGGGTCCGCTTCCGTCATCGCGCACCAGCACGCACCCAACGGCGGGGTTTGGCCAGGTCGCGCCGAGCGACCGGCGGGCCAGACCCAGCGCGGTCGCCATAAATCGCCCGTCATGGTCATTCGACGGTGACACCGTCCATGCTATCGATAAATTCCTCGAAGTCCTTTGCTTCGCGGAAATTTTTGTAGACGGATGCGAACCGGACGTAACCGACCTGGTCCAGCTCCTTCAGCGAGTCCATGACGATCTCGCCGATCACCTTGGTGGGGATTTCGCTTTCACCCATGCTTTCAAGGCGCCGCACGATTGAGTTGACGACCTGATCGACACGCTCTGGATCGACCGGGCGTTTGCGCAATGCGATGCTCATCGAGCGCAGGATCTTGTCGCGATCGAAAGGCGAGCGCTGGCCGTTGTGCTTCACGACTGTGAGCTCGCGAAGTTGAACGCGCTCGAAGGTCGTCCAGCGGGCGCCGCAATTTGGACAGAACCGGCGACGGCGGATCGCCGTATTGTCCTCGGTCGGCCGCGAGTCCTTGACTTGCGTGTCGTTATGACCACAGAACGGGCAACGCATGAGCGCCTTCCTTCGGGTTCCTAGAACCCGTTGTAGATCGGGAAGCGGCGGCACAATTCTTCGACTTTGCGCCGGGCCGCGGTTTCGGCCTTGCTATTGTCTTCGGGATTGCTCGCCAAACCGTCCAGCACCTGGCCGATCAACTGGCCGATCAACTGGAACTCCGCGACCCCAAATCCCCGGGTCGTCCCGGCCGGCGTTCCAAGACGTACGCCAGACGTTATCGAGGGCTTTTCAGGATCAAATGGAATTGCGTTCTTGTTGCAGGTCATCCCGGCCCGCTCCAGGCTCGCCTCCGCGGCGCGGCCCGTCAGCCCCTTGGGGCGCAGATCAACCAGCATGAGATGCGTATCGGTCCCGCCGGCTACGATATTGCAGCCGGCGTTGCCGAGCTCGGCCGCCAGGACACGGGCATTCTCGACGATCGCATGCGCGTACGCACGGAACTCCGGCCTCAAAGCTTCCGCGAAGGCAACCGCCTTGGCCGCGATTACATGCATCAGCGGTCCGCCCTGCAAGCCGGGGAAGACCGCCGAATTGATCTTCTTAGCCAGCGCCTCATCGTTTGTCAGGATCATGCCTCCGCGCGGTCCGCGAAGCGTCTTGTGTGTGGTCGTCGTCACGACATGGGCATGGGGCATCGGACTTGGATGCGCGCCGCCGGCGACGAGCCCTGCGAAATGCGCCATGTCGACGACAAAATAGGCATCGACACTGTCAGCGATCCTGCGGAACCGCGGGAAGTCAATCTCACGTGGATAGGCCGAGCCGCCGGCCACGATCACCTTCGGGCGATGCTCCTTAGCGAGCTGTTCGACTTCGTCGAAGTCGATCAGCCCATCTTCCGGTCCGACGCCGTATTGAACTGCATGAAACCACTTGCCTGACTGGTTCGGCGCCGCTCCGTGGGTCAAGTGTCCGCCGGCGGCAAGCGAGAGGCCCATCAACACGTCGCCAGGTTGCATCAACGCCAGGTATACTGCGCCATTGGCCTGCGCACCCGAATGCGGCTGTACGTTCACATATTCGCAATCGAACAGCTTTTTGGCCCTTTCGATCGCCAGGGTCTCTGCAATGTCGACAAACTCACAGCCGCCGTAGTACCTGCGGCCTGGCAACCCCTCAGCGTATTTGTTCGTCAGGACCGATCCCTGTGCTTCGAGCACGGCCTTGGAGACGATGTTCTCTGATGCGATGAGTTCGATCTGATCTTGCTGTCGCAACAGCTCGCCCCGCACCGCCTTTGCGATTTCAGGATCGACTTCGGCTAGACCATCGGTGAAGAACCCGTTTGACTGATGTTCTTCTGTTGCGGTGTCTACTGTCGGCATCGCTTCCATCACCCTCAATCGTTTTCGGGGCCACGCCCCTTACGACATTTTTTTAACCCTGCGTTGGTGGCGACCGCCTTCAAACGCTGTCGCCAAAAAAGTGCGCAAACAGTCGCGCGCCGTATCCGTTCCGATCAACCGGGCACCGAGCGCCAGAACATTCGCGTCATTGTGTTCGCGCGCCAGCTTCGCCGAGAGAGCATCATGGCAAAGGGCGGCTCGAACATGACGGTGCCGGTTGGCGGCCATACTTATCCCAATTCCGCTGCCGCAGATCGCCACCCCCCGCGTAACCCCATCGGGGCCGATCGCGTCCGCCAGTGCATTGGCAATGTCCGGGTAGTCGACGCTCTCCTCATCCTGGGCGCCCAGATCGAGAACAGTAAACCCCAGCTCCGCGAGGTCCTCCTTAAGGACCGACTTCAGCCCAACGCCGGCATGGTCGGATGCAATCGCGATCGTCTCGGGCGGCATTGGCGTCGATCAGCTGTTGTCGGCACGACACTGCACCATATGTCGCAGCGGCTGCCAGTTATCCCACTAGGTATCGATATAGGGTGACTGACCTGCGCCTGGCAAGTCAATCCGCGACAATACGCCACGGCAGCGGGGACGCCACATCCACCCGAGAGCCAAATGCCGGCCACCGCCTACCGTCGAGACGCTCCGCCGTTACCTAAATTCGGGCCAGTGGTTAGAGAATCACCTGATGATTCCATGGGTATTCATTTGTCGCTGTCACAACCGAAGCTGGTCTAGCAGAATCATGTGGCAAGAACGGTAAGTCAACTGAGATTGCGTGTTAACCAATTGTATTAGACAACTGAGCCAAACAAGAAATGAATATTCATTCTTGAACCTATTTGATTGACTCTGATTTGAGCATGTGTCAAATATTCGACAAAATGATAACTCCCATAAAGAACGGGGTAGGGGAATGAGTGACGAACATCAGCCACAGCTTTCCGAAGAAGACATGCTTCGGATGACCACTGAGGTGGTTTCCGCCTATGTCGGCAATAACATGCTGCCTGCGGCGCAAATACCGGACGTTATCAAGACTGTCTACGGCTCGCTACGTGAACTGGGCGCTGCCGGCGCAGGTGCCGACAAAGAGGCGCCCAAGCCTGCGGTGCCGGTCAGGCGTTCGATCACGCCGGACTACATCGTCTGCTTGGAGGATGGCAAGAAGCTGAAGATGCTGAAGCGCCATCTCCGCACGACCTACAACTTGACGCCGGACGAATACCGGTCCAAATGGGGTCTGGCGGCCGACTATCCGATGGTTGCGCCGAATTACGCCAAGCAACGTTCAGAATTCGCGAAGCGAATCGGCCTGGGCCGTAAGGGCCAGAGTTCGCGAGCAACCGCTTAGACGGAACCCAGACGGTTTACTTCGCGGCGACTGGTTGCGTGCGCGTAAATTTGCGTAAGCGTAGATAATGCGTCGCGGTCGCCGACGCGTTCGAACAATACTGTGATCGCGCATATTTGACGGTGTCAGGCGTGCGCCGGGTAATCTGCCCACTATGGGCCAGCCGTTCCATCAGCCACATCTGCATCCAGTGACTTTGGGCGGATCTCGTATTGATGCGCTCCGCGCTCGGGCTCACTCCAGTGTCCGCGGCTTTACTGTTTCCATTACCAATCTCGCACACCTAAAGCCGCATACCAAAACGGCCCGGCGCTATGCGCCGGACCGCTTCGAACTCGCCTGAAAAGGCGTGGCGTGGAGCTGGTCTATTGCTCCGAGTATTTGCCACCCTTCCAGATATACCAAACATATTCAGGATTCTTGACGTCGCCCTTCGCATCGAACGACAGTTTACCGATCACGGTCTCGTACGACGCGCCGCGAATAGCCTTGGAAATTGCCACCATCTTCAGCGATTTCGCCCGCTTGGCCGCCTCGGCCCATACCTGGACTGCCGCGTAGGTATAGAGCGTATAGCCTTCCGGCTCATACTTCTGGGCCCGGAACCGTGCAACGATCGGCATTGCCATTGCCTTTTTGCGCGGATCGGGCTGAAAGGTCATCAGCGTGCCTTCGCCAGCATTGCCGGTGATCTTCCAGTACTCATCGGTCACCAGCGCGTCGCCGGAAACGAGTTGAGGCTTATAGCCCTGCTCGTGCGCCTGGCGGATCATCAATGCAGCTTCGGTGTGGTACCCGCCCACATAGAACGCCGCAATACCGGCCGCCTTCATCTTTGACACCAGAGCGGAATAGTCCTTCTCACCTGCTGTATAGGCCTCGTACATGGCTTCCTTGCCACCCGCGGCACGCAGGTTTTTGCGTGTCTCGTCGGCCAGGCCCTTACCGTATGCCGTCTTGTCGTGAAGGATGGCGACCTTCTTTCCCTTGAACGTTGCCGCCAGATACCTGCCGGCAACGATGCCCTGGGCATCGTCACGTCCGCAAACGCGGTGGACATTCTTCCAGCCCTTCTTGGCGGCTGCTTCGGTCAAGGCCGGGTTCGTGGAGGCCGGCGAGATCTGCAGGACACCGTTTTCCGCATAGACCGCAGAGGCGGGGATCGACGAACCGGAGCAGAAATGCCCCGCGACGAACGCCACACGCTGGCTGACAAGCTTGTTGGCAACGGCCACGGCTTGTTTGGGATCGCAGGCATCGTCACCAACAACCAACTTAACTTTCTGTCCGGCGACGCCGCCCTTGGCGTTCAGATCCTTGACCACCATCTCGGCGCCACGTTTCATCTGTTCGCCGAATGCCGCATACTGGCCGGTCATCGGACCCACGACGGCGATAACAATGTCGGCCTTTGCCGCCGTTACCGAAGCGACGGTCATGGCCGCCGCCGCCAGCATGGATAGTTTCCAACTTTTCATTTCGTTACTCTCCCTGGTTCACAACAAACGCAACGCCCTAGGTATCGAGCGCCGGATTCTCCCCAAATCATTTGAGGCGGCCGCAGCGACGCGGCCCTTGGTAAAACATTATCACGCCTTGCGTGCTGCCGAAATCCTTATCGTATCCGCGCGGTAACCCTAACACCCTGGCGTAGCATAGCTTTTTATGTGCTGCTGCCGTGTCGCTTGTCGCGCCAGGCGAAGGGCCCTGCTTGCTCGTAGATCCAGGGATACTGAGACACCATCTTGCGAACCTTGGTCAGCCGATAGGCGAGCAGCGCAAATCCCATGAGCACAGCGGTATCGATCAGATACCCCGAGACCAGCCAAAGCACTTCGATCCGTTCAGGCTCGAAGAGACCCCAGGTCAGAAACCGATCAGCGAAACCCAACAAAAGACTATAGGGAAAAACTTGCCGCAGCGGCCGCCAGGTATTGGCGATCGCCTGACCCGTCATCCACGCCGCAAACCCCAGCAGAACAACCGTGATGCCGACGAATACGGACCAACTCGTTCCCAGTACGTCGATCATGTGCAACGCCCCCGGATCACTCAATGCCCCCCTTCAAGATAGGCCGATCGCACTTCCTCATCTGCCAGCAATTCCTTTCCGGTGCCGGAAAGAATGATGCGGCCGTTCGCCATTACATAGCCGCGATCGGCAAGTCTGAGGGCGTGGTAGGCGTTTTGCTCGACCAGGAAGACAGTGATCCCGTCTTTGTTGATCTCACGGATGGTGGAGAAAATCTGCTTGACGACCATTGGCGCGAGGCCAAGCGACGGCTCGTCGAGCAACAGAAGCCGCGGCCGGCTCATCAACGCCCGTGCGATCGCAAGCATTTGCTGCTCACCGCCCGACAACGTGCCGCCCCGCTGGTTTCGGCGTTCCCGCAGGATGGGAAACAAGTCAAATGCGCGTTCGAGGTCGGCGTCGAAGTGCTCTTCGGGCGCGGTTGTGGCGCCTAGCTGCAGGTTTTCGACCACCGTCATGCGCGGAAATATCCGTCGACCCTCAGGGGCCTGGGCGATGCCCTTGCGAATGATCTCATGTGTCGAGAGCCTCGTGATTTCCGCTCCATCAAACACAATTTCGCCCGCAGCAGCTCGTGGATTGCCGCAGATCGTCATGAGCAATGTGGATTTTCCGGCACCGTTCGCGCCGATCAGCGTGACGATTTCTCCCGTCTTCACTTCAAGTTCGACACCGCGCACGGCCTCGATATGGCCGTAAAAGGTGCGGACACCCGCAATCGAGAGAATTGCGTCGCTCATCATCCATCCCTTGGCGTCGGTTCCACCGGCTCGGACCGCGCGCCGCCGAGGCTGCTGGCAGGAGAGCCCTCCCCTTCGTCCCCGTCCTCCTCTTCACCCAGATAAGCGCGAATGACCGCGGGGTCGTTGCGCACATAGTCCGGCGTGCCGTCGGAGATCTTCCGCCCATAATCGAGTACGACGATGTGGTCGGAGATATCCATCACCACCGTCATGTCATGCTCGATCAGCAAGACGCCGATATTGTGGGTGTCGCGGATATCGGTCAGCAGCTTTCTGAGGTCCCCCGATTCGCGCGGATTGAGGCCCGCCGCCGGTTCGTCCAGGCACAGCAACACCGGATCAGTGCACATGGCCCGTGCAATCTCCAACCGCCTTTGGTCGCCATACGGCAGGTTTCCCGCTTCCCAATCGGCGCGGTCGATGAGCCCGATAAGCTCAAGCCAGTACTCTGCCTTGCCGACGGCCTCGCGCTCGGCGCGCCGGTAACTCGGCCAGCCGACCAGCCCAAGCAGCGTATAGCCCGACGAGCGCATCAGGCGGTTGTGCTGGGCAACAACCAAATTCTCCAGCACGGACATTTTCGGGAACAGTCGAATATTCTGGAACGTCCTCGCGACATGCGCGTTTTGCGCGATCCGGAACCCCTCCATCCGCTCCAACAGGAATTCTCTGTCTGCGTTACGCAGTGTCAGACGCCCAACGCTCGGCTTGTAGAATCCGGTCAGACAATTGAAGACGGTGGTCTTGCCGGCGCCATTCGGGCCGATGATCGAGGTTATTTCACGATCACTGGCAGCAAACGAAACGTCGTCGATTGCAACCAATCCGCCGAAGCGCATGGTCAGCCGCTCGACCTCAAGCAGAGCCCTAGCGCCACCATCTGATCGTTCAGGTGCTGCGCTCACGCTGCTTCCTCGGCACCGCGCGCAGATCGCCTTCCGAACAGCTTTATGGTCGGCTCGCGGTGTGCAAGCAGGCCCGATGGCCGCCAAAGCATGATCAACACCATGGCCGCGCCGAAGGCGAGCATCCGGTACTGCTGCAAATCGCGGAATATTTCCGGCATGCCAATAAGCAGGATCGCTGCCAGTACCACGCCGACCTGGCTTCCCATGCCGCCAAGCACGACAATCGCCAGGATCACCGCGGACTCGATGAAGGTGAAGCTTTCCGGGCTGATGAAGCTCTGACGGGTCGCAAAGAAGGCGCCTGCGAAGCCGCCGAACATGGCGCCGATTCCAAACGCCGTCAGTTTGGTGTTGGTGGGATTGATACCCAGCGAGCGGCAGGCGATCTCATCTTCCCGCAAAGCCTCCCATGCCCGTCCAACCGGAAGCTTGCGAATTCGGAGCGTAAACAGATTGGTAACAAGCGCCATCACCAGGATGATGTAGTAGAGAAAGATCACCCGGTGGATCGACTCGAACTCAAGCCCGAACAGATCGTGGAACGATGTGACGCCTTCAGGCGGGCTCGCGGTGAACGGATAGCCGAAGAAACTCGGTCGCGGGATGCCACCCAGCCCGTCTGGACCTTTTGTCAGGCTGTACCAGTTGAGCAAAATGATCCGGACCATCTCGCCAAAGCCTAGTGTCACGATGGCGAGATAGTCGCCACGCAGACGCAATACCGGAAATCCGAGCAGCACGCCCGCCGTCGCCGCCATCAGCCCGGCGAACGGCAAACAGATCCAAAACCCGAAGGACGAGCCGAACACGGCCTGGGACCAGGCCACCACCTCGGGATGCGTGGCCAGCAAGGCGAAGCTGTAGGCGCCAACCGCGTAGAACGCCACATAGCCCAAATCAAGGAGCCCGGCGAGCCCCACCACAATGTTGAGGCCCCAACCGAGCATGACGTAGGTCACCACCAGCACGGCAATATCCATGACCTGTAGATCGACTGTCGGCAAGAACGGGAACCAGCGTTGACCGAAGGGCATCGCGAGTACCGGCATAGCGACCGCGAACAGGATTAACGCTGGCGCCAGAAAGATCGAGATCCGTTGAGCCAGTGGCTTGCGAACGACATGGGTGCCGTCAGCAGATCGATCGGCGGCGGTTGGCGCGGCGCGCGGCGGAGCCATGCCTCGCAGGCCCCCGATCGCGAATCCGACAATCAAGATCAGGACAATCCACATGACGACGAGGCTTTTGAATGGCAACGCCAGCTTGACGGCCTGCATTGTCTTGGCAAAATCCGAGCCGAAATCGAGGCCAATCCCGGCCAGGAAGGCCAAGGTGTCCTGCGAAAGCAGTATGAACAAAAGGATGAGCGCGATCGGCGTGCAGATTAGGACAACGGGTTTCGGCCGCTGCTCACGCAGCAAGGCTATGGCGATGCGCCCCATGAAGCCAAACAGCGAAGCAAACGCCACGTCGTCATAGCGCCCGATAAGTGCCAGCCCACCCGGCACGTCGCGGACTTCAATGCCAACCATGAGAACCGTCAGCCCCAGCATCACGAAGGCCACCGCCCCGGCTTCCTTAAGGGCGTTTGGCCAATCGAAAGGCCTGCGCTCAACCGGCGCCTGCATCGAGGTGCTCGCCGCCAGCGCCATTGCTCAAACTTTCTCGATGTCGGGTTTACCTAGCAATCCCGTGGGTCGAAAGATCAGCACCAGGATCAAGATTGAAAACGCCGCCACATCCTTGTACTCGACCGTGAAATATCCCGACCAGAACGCCTCGATCAACCCGATCAGCAGCCCGCCGAGCATGGCCCCAGGTATCGATCCGATGCCGCCCAGAACGGCAGCCGTGAACGCCTTGATGCCGGCTAGGAAGCCTATGAAAAAGTCAATCGCCCCATAGCGCATGAGGAAGATGATACTGGCGACCGCCGCCAAGGCTGCTCCCATGACGAATGTCAGCGATATCGTTCGATCAACATTGACCCCCAGCAAGGCCGCCATCCCCATATCCTGCTCGCAGGCCCGTTGTTGTCGTCCAAGCGCTGTCCGCGTGATTACGATCGTAAAGACGACAATGAAAAAGCCGAACAGCACAACGATCAGCATCTGCAGATAGCTCAGGTTGACGACATAGTCGGGCGCGCCTTCGACTTTGCTCCGTATGAGCTCGACACCGCCCTTGATCACCGGCTGAATCGGTTTGTTCCGGGCCCCCTGGAGGAGCTGGACGTAATTCTGAAGGAAGATCGACATGCCGATCGCCGTGATCAAGGCGGCCAGCCGGGGCGATCCGCGAAGCGGTCGGTAGGCCACCCGCTCCAGTGCCCAGCCGTATAGGGGCGTCAACACCATTGCGACAACCAGCACAAGGAGGACAGCCAGCGGCACCCAGGTCACGCCGACGAGACCGAGCAGCAGGAAGGAAATCAATGAGATGAAGGCGCCGATCATGAATATTTCGCCATGGGCGAAATTGATCATGCCGATGATGCCATAGACCATCGTGTAGCCGATCGCGATCAGACCATAGATCGCTCCCAGCGTCAGGCCATTGATTAACTGGTCCAGAAAGTATTCAAACGAACCCTGCATTCAAATCTCCGATCACACGCAGTTGCGCAGCCAGCCTGAATTCCGACAAGCTGCGAATATCGAAGGTGATTGGAATCTATCCACGAAAGGGCTGGAGTGCGGGAGCCTCACGGCGTTCCAACCCCAATATTGCTGCACGGCTGCCCAGCCCGTACGGTCCACCGACAAGCCCCCCGCTTGCGTCATCCCCGTTCGCTGAAGCGCCGAGAATTGGGTCTCGCTCGTCGACGCAGCGCCTTGGGCATCCTAGATGTGGCAGGGCGGTCAGCGCAACGACGTTCGCGGCCACAAGGTGACCAATCATCGTCGCGAGGGGTCCAGCGCAACTATCGCGGAACGTATTTGCCGTCTTTCCAGACGTACCAAACATAACGTGAGCCGCGGACATCGCCCTTGTTGTCAAACTGCAACAAACCGATGACCGTTTGATGGCGCCCGGCACGAAGGCTTTGCGAAACGTTCGCTGCCCGCGACGACTTGGCTGACCGTGCCGCGGCCGCCCAAACTTCAATCGCCGCATAGGTGTAGATGCCGTAGAAACCGAGCTTCTTGTTACTGTTCCTCGCCGCTTGAAGCGCCGCTTTGGCTTCGGGCCGGCCACGAGGATCGGCATGGAAGGTCACGAGCGTGCCCTCCCCTGCCTTGCCGGTGGTTTTCCAAAATTCGTCGGTGACAAAAGCATCGCCCGTCACAAATTGTGGCGCGAACGCCCGCTCATGCGCCTGGCGGATGATGGCCGCACCTTCGGGGAAATATCCGCCTAAGAACACCGCATCGATCTTTGCCCTTTTTAACCGCTCCACCAACGCCGCGAAATTCGGCTGATCGGGTTTGTATGATTGGAAGACTGTTTCCCTCAGCCCGAGTTTCCTAACCGACCGCTGAACCTGCTTTGCGAGACCCAATCCGTATTGGCTGCTGTCATGCAAGATCGCGACTTTCTTGCCGCGGTACCGTGTTGCGAGAAGCTGAGCGACCACCACGCCCTGATCATCGTCGCGCCCGCAGACCCGAAATACGTTTCGCCATCCGCTCCGCCGCGCAACGTCGGTCAATTGGGGATGTGTCGAGCCCGGCGATATCATGATAATGCCCGCCTTGGCGTAAATCGCGGCGGCCGGTATTGAAGCGCGCGAACACAAATGCCCGGCGACCATCGCAACTTTCTTGGCGGCAAGTTCTTTGGCGACAACAGCTGATTGAATTTGATCGCACCGGTCGTCCACGACCACCAGCTGGAGCTTTCGACCGTTCACGCCGCCGCTTCGGTTGATCTCGTCGACGACCAGCTCGGCACCGGCACGCATTTGTGCGCCCAGTTCCTTGAACTTTCCGCTCATCGGACCAGCCACCGCGACGGCAAGGTCTTCAGCCGTCGCCGGGCCAGTCATCAATGCGAGAAACGTGAACAGCGCAAAGAATCGCCTAAATACGGGCATCGATCCCCAGACGTTTGTCAGGTGGATTGCAGGATTGCGTATCTGCGGATCATAGGATGTGGCGACGAATGCGCACAAGGCCGCGCATCAGCGTCGGGGCCAAAGGTTTGGACTAGGCCGAGCTTCGTTGCTTTTCCAGCACGTAGTTGAGCTTTTGGATTGCTATGCGATTGAGTACCTCGATCCCGGCTGATGCCGAGCCCATAATCGACACCTCGGTGAGAGTGTCCGGATCGATGGCGGCCACACGGACCGCGTTGCCGATCTGCTGGTATTCCAGGATCACTTCGCGCCTATCGCCCATCGAACCACCGCAACCCTCGCCCAGCGCCGGGCCAGGCGTTAAACTGCTGCTGACAACGTAGAAGCCCATTCTCGGATTTCGTGACGCGAGGCTATTAGCCTAGGGTTAACGAAACCTTTGCGGATGAAGATGCGGCATATTGGTGCTTTCGGCACCGGAATTGCCGCGTTAGATGAATGAACCGGCGGCGGCAAAGCAACATTGACCGCCGATTCGCCAGATATCAGGGAGCACACCATGTCGCCAGCAAAAGCAGCACCCAAGCAGCCGGGCGGGCAAACCGGCGCCAGGCCTCACAAGATGGCGGCATTCCAGTGGGAAGACCCTTTGTTGCTCGACCAGCAGTTAAGCGAGGAAGAGCGGCTGGTGCGCGATGCCGCGCACGACTACTGCCAGGACAAGCTGATGCCGCGGATCCTGGAAGCAAACCGGCATGAGCGCTTCGATCGCGAGATCATGAACGAATTTGGTGAACTGGGTTTCCTTGGCTCAACCATCCCGGAAGCGTATGGCGGTGCGGGCGCGAGTTACGTTGTTTACGGTCTGGTCGCGCGCGAGGTCGAGCGGGTCGATTCCGGTTACCGCTCGGCGATGAGCGTCCAGTCGAGCCTGGTCATGCATCCGATCAACGCCTATGGGAGCGAGGAGCAGCGTAAGAAATACCTGCCGAAACTGGCAACCGGCGAATGGGTCGGCTGTTTCGGACTCACCGAACCTGACCACGGCTCAGATCCCGGCAGCATGAAGACCCGCGCCAAAAAGGTCGACGGAGGGTACCGCCTGCATGGTGCCAAAATGTGGATCACCAACTCCCCGATAGCGGACATTTTCGTGGTCTGGGCAAAGAACGATGAAGGGGTAATTCGCGGCTTCGTCCTGGAGAAGGGCATGGAGGGCCTCTCGGCGCCGAAAATTGAAGGCAAATTCAGCCTGCGCGCGTCGATTACCGGCGAGATCGCGATCGACGACGTCTTCGTGCCTGATGAGAACCTGCTGCCCAACGTCCAGGGCCTATCCGGGCCCTTTGGCTGCCTCAACCGCGCACGGTACGGTATTTCCTGGGGGGCGCTCGGCGCGGCCGAGTTCTGCTGGCACGCGGCACGGCAATACACGCTCGACCGCAAACAGTTTGGCAGGCCGTTGGCCGCGAACCAGCTGGTTCAAAAAAAACTTGCGGACATGCAAACCGAGATCACCATCGGGCTGCAGGCCTGCCTTCGTCTCGGCCGCCTGTTCGACGAAGGCCAAGCATCTGCCGAGGCAATCTCCATGCTCAAACGCAATTCATGCGGCAAGTCGCTCGATGTCGCTCGCATGGCCCGCGACATGCACGGCGGTAACGGCATTTCCGACGAGTACCATGTCATCCGCCACCTCATGAATCTGGAGACGGTCAACACCTACGAGGGCACGCACGATATCCACGCCCTCATCCTGGGGCGTGCGCAGACAGGTCTACAGTCCTTCACCGGAGCATGATCTGGATCAACAAGTCAGACGGGGGGTTGCGAGCCGCCCGACTGATCGTCGCACGAGCCGCAGATCTTTCTGACTTCCGTTTCGCTCAACGGTTCGCCCGTGAGTCCGCAGCGTGGCACAACGCCGTCGTCGCAGACGTCCGAGCTGAAATGGCCGCAGTTGGTACAGACGCCAAACGACTTCATACCGCACTGGCCCTGCAGCGATCGGACATATCCCGAGAGAATACGTGTTGCGGTCGCCACTTCCTCTGGCGCCGCAGCGGTGGCTTGCGAAAGGGCGAGCAACGGGTCGTTCACTAGCATTGCCCGGCCATGGTCGGTGAGCTCCAAGCGCACGATGCGCCGATCTTTCGCTTCCACCGCTCGCTCGATCAGCCCCTTCTCCTCGAGTGCCTTCACCGTCTGCGAAATTGTGCCCTTTGTCGTGCCCAGATAGTCAGCGAGCGCGCTTGGCTTACGTGAGTAGCGATTGGCTCGGCCTAGGAACCGAAGGGCCTCCCACTGGGCCGGATTGAGCCCATCGGCAAATTGCAGATTGTGAACCGCCCGGCCTAGGCGATCGAGCAAATGAGCGAGGGTTTCAGGCATAGGCGGATCCGCTGGCTGCCGAGCATTTTAATGTCGAGTCGATATTAATATTGCACCATCCAACTACGAGCGATATAGTTTCGGCTCGACAGTAGTCAACGTCTGGCATCGGGCCGGCGACCGTTTGCCGAGTGCTGGATATTAGGATACCGGTTTTGAGGAACCATGGCTTCGTCAAATAACGCCCGCAGCGGCCAGAGCGATCGCCGATATATCGCCGCAACCATGCGGGCGCCGCTGCTGGAGCGCGACGTCGAGGCCGACTTGGCGCGCCGCTGGCTCAATGATCGAGATGAGGATGCCCTCCACGAGCTGATCGAGGCTCACGGCCGCCTCGTGGTCCGTATCGCGGTCGGATTTAAGGGCAGCGGTTTGCCGGTTGCCGATCTGGTCCAGGAGGGAAATATCGGCCTTATGGAAGCGGCGAAGCGTTTCGATCCCGAGCGCAACGTGCGGTTCTCTACCTATGCGACTTGGTGGATTGTTGCCGGGATCCAGAACTACATCCTCCGCAATTCATCGATCGTGCGCGCGGCAACAACGCCCAAGCAACGGCGTCTGTTCTTCAATCTAAGGCGCCTGCGGGCGCGCCATGCCGCACGATTCGATGGCCGGCTCTCCGCCGATGATCGCGAGATGATCGCCGAGCGCTTGGGCGCCACCGTCGCGGAAATCGAGCGGATGGAGGCGCATGTTGCGCGGTCCGATCAATCCCTTAACACGCCGATCGGCGACGACGAAGGTATCGAACAGATCGACTTGCTTGCCGACTTCTCCCCAAATCCGGAGGATATTGAGACCTCCGCGAGCGGCCGGCGGGCCCGCTCGGACTGGATCGATAAGGCGCTCGACCGGCTCAACACGCGGGAGCGGGAGATCATTGCCCAGCGATTTTTGGCCGAACGCCGGATAACCTTGGCGGAAATCGGTGAGAATTTTGGGGTCAGCAAGGAACGGGTTCGTCAAATCGAAGGCCGCGCGCTCCAGAAGATGCACGCGACCTTGAGCGAGTTCATCGATCGGCCCGACGAACTCTTCGACAGTTAGATTGAGCGGCTCTACGCGGCCTGGGTATTCGAGGCAAGGAACCCAGGCTGGCTTACCGCGCGGGTCCAGAACTGCTCGAGCGTGCGCAGGTTCTTGTTCATCGCTTCGAGGTCGTCCGCTGACATAACCCCATCGCCCAGCGCGCGAGCATGGCTGGTAAACAGCGTCTTCAGCTGTTCGGCCAGCTCCCTGCCTTTATCGGACAGTTTCACCCGGACCGAACGCCGATCACGCGGCGAGCGCTCTTGCTGAACATAGCCGTACTCGACCAGCTTTTTCAGATTATAGGTGACGTTCGTGCCGAGGTAGTAACCGCGCGCCGTCAACTCACCCACGGTCAACTCGTCGGTTCCGATATTGAACAGGATCAGACCTTGGACGTTGTTGATATCGTCAACGCCCAACCGGTCAAGCTCACTACGCAGAACGTCGAGGAACTGTCGGTGCAGCCGCTCGATCATGCTGAATGCTTCTCGGTATACGTGCTCCACGGCCAATTCCTGATGTTTGGGTGCCTGAGTTGATCGTAGGAATGGCGGCTTAAAATTTCCTTAAGCTTTTGGAGCCGGCGGAGCGAAAGCGGGCCAGTTTCACCAGGAATTGAGGAGGACGGCGACATCCCGGCGTACCGGCCCGCAGCCTCATTGGCGGATAATCGGAGCATGGGCTGGGAAAGAAGCCTCCAGCCCCCAAAAGCTGGCCATAGGCGGATGCCGGACGCCCTCCATCTATCGTTAAGCGAATCCTAACGCGGTGGTCTCCTGCAGCAAGCCCGCTTCAATCAAGTCGCTCGGGGCCTCAGAAGGTTTCCTTGCAGAAATCTTGATCGCGACGCGAGGCCTGTCGCGGGCACGTTACCGCGGTTATAAGACGTACTGCCCTTGGCCGAGAGATTGCCAGCTTTGGGAGATGTAACGCGTTGGTCATTTATTCGATCGGTCGCGACGAAGGAAACGATATCGTCATCGAGGATATCTCGGTGTCGCGACGGCATGCCCGGATCGAGGAACTCGGTGATGGTCGGTATATTGTCATTGATCTGGGCAGCGCGAACGGCAGCTATGTGGATCAATCCAAAGACTGGCAACAATTCACTGAAGCAGAGGTGATGGCCACCGAAGCCCTCATGCTGGGCGAGTATCGCACAACCGCGCGTGATCTCATCCGGCGCGTCATAAAGCCCCGCCCACCGGGCGCAACTGTCATCGCATCGGCCGAAGAAACCCAACGCGGCCCGATCCCGGCACCCGGAGAGACTGCACATTCCACTGAGACGCTCGGTACAGTGTGGTCGCGACTACCCGAGTACCAAAAGATCGCAACTATCGTGGTGGCGGCGGTTCTGGGCATTTTGGTCATCGCCGCGATCATCATCGGATTTCTTGGCGGCTTGTGAGTGGACCGCAAATGAGCGGACTGTCAGACACAGGTGCAAACGGCGAAGGTCCCTCGCACGACTGGGCGGCCTATTACGAGCGGACCGCCTGCCGACCGCCGCGCTCGACCCTGCGCTTTGCCTTGCGGCGCTTCGACGACGATTGGCGGCAAGAGATCAAACCCGCATTGCCTCTCGCGATAGATCTTGGTTGTGGCGGTGGACGCGATACGCTCGAGCTGCTCCGGCGCGGCTGGCGGGTGCTGGCCGTTGATGCGGAGCCCCAGGCGGTTCGCGCGCTTGAGGGTTCATCCGATGCTCCCGGCGCAGGCGTGCTTATGACGCGATCCGAGCGTTTCGAGAATGTCGCGCTCCCGGCGGCGGCGCTGATCAATTCGAGCTTTGCTTTGCCGCTATGCCGGCCGGAGAATTTCCATCAGCTTTGGGCACGGATCATTGACGCACTGGAGCCCGGCGGCCGATTTTGTGGGCAGTTCTTTGGCACCCGTGACAGCTGGGCCGCGCCTACATCGGGGAAAACAGGCATCACATTCGTCACCCGGTTGGAAGCGGCAGCGCTACTGGCACCGCTGACGGTGGAACGATTTCTCGAAGAGGAAACCGACGCCGAACGGCCTGTCGGCAAAACCAAGCATTGGCATATTTTTCATATCGTCGCGCGGAAAGCGTAGCCGCGCGCGCGAAGCCAAGACCGCGCATCCAAACACAGCCCACGCAAACACCAGCGCGCCGCCGACGTGGCGGCGCGTTCAGATGACTACAAATTGGAATTAACCGGGATCGGTCGGCGGTCCGCTCAGCCGCGGCGCCAAGCCTCAGTGCTTTTGCACTTTGGGCAGATCCGATTGTGGGCGCCATCGGAATGGAAGCGAGTGCTACACATCAAGCACGTCCGCTCCTTCCGCGTGTCCACTTCCACGGTTTCCTGCAACTGTTCTTGTGTTTCCATCACTCCAACCCCTTGACCCCAAATCTTGTGCCTATTTTTAGCGTCTTCAGCGCCTTAGGCAGAAAACCGTTATATACCAGTTATTTGTGCCTGTAAACAATGCGACCTTTTGACAGATCGTATGGCGTCATCTCAACATCGACCTTATCGCCAGCCAGAATTCGGATTCTGAACTTCCTCAGTTTCCCTGCAGCGTGAGCGATGATCTCGTGACCATTGTCGAGCAGCACCCTGAACATGGCATTCGGTAAGACCTCAGTGATCTCGCCGCTGAATTTAATGGCTTCTTCCTTCGCCACGGCATCTCCTTTCGCTGTTAACCCTTTTGCGTGCGGTCAGCCCCCGTCCGCTGAACTGCGTCAACCATGCCGCACGCGGCACGAACGCCGTCCCAGTCCACTTTGGTTCGTCTGGATCGCCCCAATATTTCAGGGCTGTAATGAGTCTGTTCCCAGCAGGAGCAGATACCGCCAACTCAATAGGTAGCCGGGTGGTGTTCGAATTGCAAGGCTGCCACAGTTAACCTTACCGCATTCAGGCTATGCGCCGGCGGATGATCGCGCGCAGCCGGTAGCTCATGACAATGTCTTCATTTTGATTGAGTGCCGAGACGTCAAATATAACCCGCCCGCGATCTGTAGGAATATCGTCGGAAACTGCATTAACGACATCGAATTGCAAGTGAATGGCATCGCCTGGCCGGACAGGCTTGAGCCAGCGAAGATTCTCTAATCCCTCAGAGGACAGGCCCCCTCCGTGGAGAAATCCTTCTTCGACTGATTTCGCAAATGTTTCGCTTAATACCTGCCAGCCACTTGATATCAAGCCACCAAAGATCGTCTCGGCTGCATGGTCGGGGTCGGTATGGAATGGTTGCGGGTCATAGAGCTGCGCAAACGCCAGGATCGTATCATCGCGAACAGCAACGGGCCCGCAACGGTAGCGGGCACCGACCGCGAAATCTTCGAAGAAGCGGGCGTCTTGAACGCCCTTCCACACCGGTTCCGTCATGGGCCCGATTGCTACTTGGCCGGCTCGAAGGTGGCGGTTATTTTCCGCCACCGTGCCCCATCGATCTGGACCGTGACCTTGCACGCGCTCCCGACGGCGCTTTGGCGCCTTAGCGGCTCCGTCTTCTTCGTGCCAACGTCGGAACCGGCCGATGCCGTAGCAACCGGCTCTGCGGCATAAGCCTTCTTGATGAGCCGGGGCGCAAATGCCCCTTCGCGTATGCCGCAATAACTTCGCAAGAGCGTCGTCAGGATCGTCGCAAACGACCAAGTCTTGTCATCAACACCGTTCGTGATGACCGCAAGATGAGAGCGTTCTTTTCCCGCCACCAGGATCGGCTGACGGATGGTCTTGAACATATACCCGTCTGTCTGGCCTGGCATCGCGATTTGTTTGATGAGGCCCCGCGGGAAGAGCGCATAGACGCCCTTGGGTTTACGATACTCGGCTATCGCACTGCTTGTCGTGGCGATCACGACAAGAGTGATCCCGATCGCTGCCGCCAATTTCGCTCGATGCATCCCCTTCCCCCCAGGTCGGTTCCGCTGGTTGGCCCGGGCGCCAGGACGGGGTGCCGGTTCTGGTTCATCCCTTTTGCGCCGCAACCACCTTTGGCCTGTTGGCTTGCATGCTTTTTACCCGGCCAACACAGATTGCCCCCGCGGCGATCTCGACAATATCATCGGCGACGATATCACCCTCGATCCGCGCCGATTCTGAAAGCCGCACGCTGGTTGCCTTGATATTTCCCGTAACATGCCCGTGGATGACGGCGTGCTTTACAGCAACATTGCCGATGATCTCCGCGCTTTCCGACATCTCCAGCCGGTCGCAACGCAGATCGATCTCCAGCCGGCCATGCACCTCGATCGAGCCTTCCGATTCGATGGTCCCGACCAAGCGTACACCGGTCCCGAGGATTGTGGGTACGGTCTGTTCCGTCATGATGAATTGCCCGGCCGTCTCTGCTCTGCCTTACCCGCAGCCGGACGATCGATCCGGCTGCGCTAGGCTACCGCCGATCCGCCTACGGGTTAAGAGAAAACTCTGACCCGCGAGCCGCTCATGCCAGAGCGGGCCTGGTTCTCGTCAAAGTCATTTGCAACGCGCATTGCTAGCATACGGCGTGAAGAAAACCTTCAGATCGGCACTGCTGGCGTATTTCACGTAGAATATCTTGAGACTAGCGCTGCTGGCGTATTTCACGAAGAACCATTTCGCCGGCCCTCTGGCATTCGATTGATATTTGGACCGCCAAATGATGCAATCTGCGTTGCTCGCAAACTTGGTGACAAAGACCCGCTTGTCGGCCTGGCTCGCATAGGGAGCCACAAATACAGCATCGGCCCGGGCTGGTATCGCTCCAGCAAAAGCCAGCAATAGCACCGCCGGTGCGAGCCTCATAAGCATCACACCTGCTCCGTTTGCATGAATATCGCGATCAACCGTCATGTCGTTTCGCGCGGACCGATCGGCTACATATTGCGCCGATACTGCCCACCGACATCGAAAAGCGCGTTGGTGATCTGGCCGAGCGAGCAAACGCGAACGGCCTCCATCAGTATCTCAAAAACGTTGTCATCGCGCCGCACGGCCTCTTGGAGGCGCTTTAGCGTCGCTGGCGCTGCGCCGGCATTGGCCTTCTGGAAAGCACGCAGGCGTTTGATCTGGCTCTGCTTCTCTGCCTCCGTTCCGCGCGCGAGCTCGAGCGTCGTTTCCTGTGGTGCCGGGTCGGGATTGAGAAAGGTGTTGATACCGACGATGGGCATGCTGCCGTCATGCTTGCGAATTTCGTAATAGAGCGACTCCTCTTGGATCTGGCCGCGCTGGTAGCCGAGTTCCATCGCCCCCAACACGCCGCCCCGCTCGGAGATGCGCTCGAACTCCTGCAGTACAGCTTCCTCAACGAGGTCGGTAAGCTCTTCAATGACGAATGAGCCCTGGTTCGGGTTCTCATTCTTGGCAATCCCCCACTCCTTGTTGATGATGAGCTGAATAGCCATCGCCCGGCGCACCGAAGCGGCCGAAGGGGTCGTTACCGCCTCGTCATAGGCATTCGTGTGCAGACTGTTGGTATTGTCGTAGGTCGAGATCAGCGCCTGCAGCGTGGTGCGGATGTCGTTGAAATCGTACTCCTGGGCATGCAGCGAGCGGCCCGAAGTCTGGCTGTGGAACTTGAGCTTCTGGGCGCGCTCGCCGGCGGCGTACTTGTCGCGCATCACGGTCGCCCAGATCCTCCGGGCGACGCGGCCGATCACAGAGTATTCGGGATCCATCCCATAGGAGAAAAAGAAGGAAAGGTTCGGCGCAAAGTCGTCGATATGCATGCCGCGCGCCAGGTAGCTTTCGACATACGTGAAGCCGTTGGCCAACGTGAAGGCGAGCTGAGAGACCGGGTTCGCCCCGGCCTCGGCGATGTGATAGCCGGAGATCGAGACAGAATAGAAATTGCGCACATCATGATGGACGAAATACTCTTGAATATCCCCCATCACCTTGAGCGAGAATTCGGTTGAGAAGATGCAGGTGTTCTGGCCCTGGTCTTCCTTCAGGATATCGGCCTGGACCGTGCCGCGGACATTCGCCAGCGTCCATTCCTTGATCTTCGCGATCTCCTCGTCGGTCGGTTCACGGCGGTTCTCCGCGCGAAACTTGTCGACGTTCTGGTCGATCGCCGTGTTGAGGAACATGGCCAGGATCGAAGGGGCAGGACCGTTGATGGTCATCGAGACCGAAGTGGCAGGATCGGTCAGATCAAAGCCCGAATAGAGCACCTTCATATCCTCGAGCGTCGCGATCGAAACGCCCGAAGTGCCTACTTTACCGTAGATATCGGGCCGCTCGTCGGGGTCCCAGCCATAGAGCGTAACCGAATCGAACGCGGTCGAGAGACGCTTGGCGGTGCTGTCTTTGGAGAGATAGTGAAATCGCTGGTTCGTGCGTTTGGGGTCGCCCTCGCCCGCGAACATGCGCGTGGGGTCCTCGCCTTCACGCTTGAAGGCAAAAACGCCGGCCGTGTAAGGGAAGCTGCCGGGCAGGTTCTCAGCCAGCAGGAAGCGCAGGATCTCGCCGTGATCTTCGTAACGCGGCAATGCGACCTTCGGGATCTTGTTTCCGGAGAGACTCGTATGGGTAAGCTTGGTGCGGATCTCACGGCCGCGGATCTTCACCACGTATTCGTCGCCCGAATAGCTCTCCACGACGGTCGGCCAGATATCGAGCAGCTTGCGCGCGCGAGGATCGAGCGCCGCCTCTCGCTCGGCGATCAACGCGTCGAGCTTACTGGCCGCTTCGACCGCCGTACCCAGCATACGTTCTGTCTCGCGTAGCTGCTGGCGCTCCCGCACGATCCGCACCTGCTCGGCCGAATGGGCATGGTAGTCGCGCACCGTCTCGGCGATTTCCGCCAGATAGCGCGCCCGCTCGGCTGGAATGATCGCGCGCGCCTTGCCCGAGACCTTGCCGGCAACCAACGGTAGGCCGCTATCCCATCGCCCCTTGCCCGCAGTCCGGAAGGCATCGAGTATCCCTTGATAGAGCGCCGTCACGCCGTCATCGTTGAACCGCGAGGCAATCGTGCCAAACACCGGCATCGACTCGGCCCCGACCCCGAAGGCCTCGCGATTGCGCTGCACCTGTTTGCGCACGTCGCGCAACGCATCCTCGGCACCCTTGCGGTCGAATTTATTGATCGCCACCAGGTCGGCGAAGTCGAGCATGTCGATCTTCTCAAGCTGGCTGGCCGCGCCGAACTCCGGCGTCATCACGTAGAGCGAAATATCGACGAAGGGCACGATGCCCGCATCGCCTTGCCCGATGCCCGAAGTTTCCGCGATGACGAGATCGAAGCCGGCTGCGCGGCAAGCGAGGATCGCATCGGGCAAGGCCTCGGCAATCTCCTTGTCCGAGCCGCGGGTGGCGAGCGAGCGGAAGTAGACACCGCCGTCGCCGATCGCGTTCATGCGGATACGGTCGCCCAAAAGCGCCCCACCTGTCCTCTTGCGCGAGGGGTCGATCGCGACGATCGCGATCGCGACCTCCGGCCGGTCGAGCCGGAAGCGTTGAACGATCTCGTCGGTCAGCGAAGACTTGCCGGCACCGCCGGTTCCCGTAATGCCCAGCACCGGAGCGTCATTCTTGGCCGCCTGCTTTGCCAGCGTTTCTCGCAGCCCTTTCCCCAGCGTGCCGGCCTCCAGGCTGGTGACCAGCCGCGCAAGCTGGCGGTGGGACGCCGGGTCCAGGCCCTTCAGATCCTTCGGCGCATCCTTCGTCAAATCCATGTCGGCCAGGCGCAGCATGTCGTCGATCATGCCGATCAGCCCCATCGTCTGACCGTCCTCGGGCGCGTAAATCCGGGTCACTCCGTAGTCGTGAAGCTCGCGGATTTCTTCCGGCACGATGACGCCGCCGCCGCCGCCAAACACCTTGATGTGCCCGGCGCCGCGTTCGCGCAGCAGATCGATCATGAATTTGAAATATTCGACGTGTCCGCCCTGGTAGGAACTCACCGCGATGCCGTGCGCGTCTTCCTGGATCGCCGCAGTGACAACCTCATCGACCGACCGGCTGTGGCCGAGATGGATCACCTCCGCCCCGCCAGACTGCAGGATCCGCCGCATGATGTTGATCGATGCGTCGTGGCCGTCGAACAGCGCCGCGGCCGTTACGAAGCGCAGGCGGTTTTTTGATTGATAGCGTATAGGCGCAGGCCCGACGGCCGCGCCTTTTGCGTTGGCATTGCCTTCCAGGACAGCGTCGTCGGGCATCGCGATCTCCCGGGCATAACATCGGTCAAAACTTCATGGGCCCGACGGAAAAGCTACCACAGGAACCCGCTAGGCAGCGCCGATTTCAATTCGAACGATGTTGGCAATCTTAGTTTACGTTTACGTTAACGTAAATATCAAAATCGTCGCTGGTTCAGATGTGCCTCTTGGTGCTTAAGCGCCATCTTATACCAAGTCCCGCTGAATGAGACTCACGTGGGGGATTCCCGGATTGGGTTTTTTCTGATTCAACATGGCAAACGGATGGAGGTTTGCCATGGGTTCTCCGGTTCCACTTCGAGATGATTTCGA
>Ga0307380_10001365_pt1 | contig 35882 bp, 22 predicted proteins | sample UN3MG_FD_202239 | JGI IMG/M metagenome (GOLD analysis project Ga0307380, IMG submission 202239) | Soil microbial communities from Risofladan, Vaasa, Finland - UN-3 | ecosystem: Environmental > Terrestrial > Soil > Coastal area > Acid sulfate soil | place: Finland: Risofladan, Vaasa | collected...
CACAGTTTCTACAAGGCCCACGTCGCGTACTCATGACGCGACAATCTACCCCATAACCCGGAAACTCACCTATAGCAGTTCACCGCACCGTGAACGGCGACACCCCAAGGCGGTGGCGAAAATCGTGAAGTTCGAGTCCACGCCGCAGCAAGCCGTGGCGGTCGTGGATCTGACTCAAGCCTATCAACCGCACGTCGATCTCGCCGTCCGCACGTTTACGCTCGAAGATCGCAAACGCCTGGTAGTGACGGACGAACTGCATGCTCGCCAGCCCGCGGAACTCTGGTGGTTCCTCCACACGGAGGCCAAGGTCAGCCTGGGCGACCATGGACGAACCGCCTCACTCAGCCAACATGGCAAGACCTTCACTGTTCGCCTTCAGGAGCCCGTTGACGCCGAGTTTGAGGTGATGGACTGCCGGCCGCTGCCCACATCACCCAATCCTGAACCTCAAGCGGACAACCGTAATCGGCGCAAGCTCGCCCTGCATCTGGACGACGTGCGGGATGTGCGAATCAGAGTTTCGCTGGAATAGGAAGCACGACGATGCGGTTTCTGAAACGCTTTCTGTTCGGACTGTACCTGGCCCTGTCGCCGGCGGCCATCGCGGCGACACTGCCCGAAGCGGATGAACCGGTGACCGTAACGCTGCCGGATTTCGGCGCGGATCTGCGGGCTTTCGACGATCCGCAGGAGAAGCCGGTCGCCTGGTGGCCGCACGTGGTGAACGCGGCTTGGGGCGACGGCCGTGGCGGGCCGGAACGCAATGGCGGGTGGCTGGACCACAATTGGGAACTGGTCGACTACGTCGACCGGTCCGCGGATTACACGACGCATGAGTGGCTCACGCACCGCGGCATCTGGTACGAAGTTTACGGCAGCAATGAGTACCAGGAGACAATCCACTTCCACGAGGAAGGGGCAAAGCGACTGTTCTGGGAGAACGGGATCGCTCGCGATATGGACGGTGAGCGGGTGCTCAGCGAGCACTACAATACGAGCGTGCCCTGGTGGAAAGAAAAGATCGGCTGGGACGCCTACATCGTCTGCAACAACGCGCCCCGTTGGTCGGCGGTCATCGACTACGACTGGCTGACCAGTCCCCTGCTGGGCTTTGCCGTCAGCCAGGACAACATCGGCGGTCCCACGTCCCGGATCGGCGCCGGATCGCACGGACGATATTGCGACTTCTGTAATGCCAAGTTCTTCCATTACCTGGAAACGACCGATCGGCTGCCCGAGTTTCGCCAGCGATATCGGCATATCCGCGATTACGTGCAGGAGAACCTGGCCGACGTGATTCGGCAGACGCCCCCGTACGTCAACCACCGATTCGATCTGACGCAAGCCCGCATCTACGCCAAGCTAGCCGAGCCGCCGGTGATGTCGGAATATCAGAAGTTCCTCTACCTGTCGCACCTGCACAACTTCGTTCACTATTACCGCGACGCCAAGCTGGTCGCCGCCCGCAGCGGCAGGGAGTTCGACGTGCATGGCAACCAGGGCGGTTCGGCCATCGGCCCCTGCCCGTACCAGGTTGCCCTGTCGGACTTTGTCGACACGGTCTGGTTAGAGCAGCGGCATCACGGCTTATGACCAGTTCAAGTACGGTTGGAACAACGCCAACGGCGCGTTTCGCTATGTGATCGGCCGGGCGATGACGCAGGGCAAGAAGCCGTTCCTGTCCATGACCGGTTTTCCCAAGCACTCAGCCGACCTGGTCGAACACGAAATGGCCGAGGCTTGCGCGGGCGGTGGGGTGCTGTTCGTCAATCAGCTCCACTTCGAGAAAGAGCCGGAGTTGCAGCAGAAGATGACGGACTACTTCCGCTTCCGCCATGAACATTGGGTGTTGTTCGCCGACCAGTCCAAGTCAAGCTATGCGCAGATCGCTGTGGCGTACTCCGTGCCGTCCATGATGTACTACGACTATGCCTATGCCAACTCGCCGCCGGTCACGGCGTTGTCCGGCGTCGCCAGAGCCTTGGAAGAAGGCCACTTGCCCTACGACGTGGTTCTGTTCAACCATCCCGAGCTTCACGCCGACCACGTCACGCTGCAGGATCTTCAATCCTACCGCCTGGTAATCCTGCCTTCGCTAGAATGCCTGAGCGACGGGCAAGTCGACCTGTTGACCCGATATTTGCAGGGCGGTGGGACGATCGGCCTAATCGGCGATTGTGCCGTCCGCAACGAAGACAACCTGCCGCGGCAGCAGCCGCCCGTCTCCGAGTGGCGCAGAACGGGACGCGTTGTCGACATCCTGCCGCCAGGAACAGGTTTCTTCGACGTCCGGGCCAAACAGTCCGATAGGACTCGCGAGCTGACCCGCACGGCCATTGAGTCGGTCGGCCGCGCCCTGGACGGCCAGACGATACTGTCGGGGAACCTCCCACCTACTTTGTGGGTGAAGACGTGGCGGCATGGGAACGATTTCCTCAGCCTGCATTTCGTGAACTACGACATCAACTTTGAGAGCGGGCGTGCTACGGCCACGCAGCCAACCCAAGTCACGTTGGCCATGCCGCCAGGCATCCCTGCGGAAGACGCTGCCTGGCTGACGCCGGACGGGAAGTCCCAGGCGGTCGAAGTCCGGACCGTCGGGTCGCATGTCAGTTTCACCATTCCTGAGCTCCACGTCTACGGCGCGCTGGTCGTCGGACGGCGCGGATTGGACTCCGTTCAAAGCCAGGTACTCCAGGCAAATGCCATGGCCGCTCGGGCCAGAATGGCCAGCGGCAACGATTGGGGTACGCTCGCCGCTCAAGCCGATATCGTCGGCGAGATGGCAGCAAAGGCGTCGTCGAGTTCACTGTCGCCGGATGAAGCGACGACCTATCGAAACGCAGCGCAGGAACTACTGCAGTCCACACAGCAGCAACGTGACACTGGGTATTTGGCACGCCTCCGCGACGCGGTGGCGGTTGACGATGCTCGGCTGGCCTTCGATTTCGGCGCAGCCGAAAGCGCCCAAGGCTGGCAAGCCGTGCGGCCCGGCAGCGTTTACACGCCCGAAACCGGTTTCGGATGGTTACCTGCTGAAGACGAGACCGATGCCACGCCGGAAGAAACTTACTATGCCATGGCGAGTCAGTACGGCGCGAAGTACCGTGGCAACGAACCGGTTGTCGGATCGCTGTTGTTCTGGCCTTATCCAAAGCCGATCCCACAGCCCCTGCGGACGAACCTCGGCTCGGGCACAAGCCGGACGTTTCGCGTCAACATACCGGCCGGAAGATACAGAGCCCGGGTCGTCACCACGAATCCCGCCTGGACCAATCGCAACTTCCTTGTGTCGGGCATGGTCGCAGTCAACGGCGCGGTCCATTTGCTCGATGCGCCGCATGACCGCGGCGCCGTCGTGAGCCGCGAGTTGGTGACCGCCGCACCCGGCGGAACGCTGGACTTTACCTTCGGCGGGCCGACCGGCTGGGCGGTCGCCGCCTTGATCATCGAGGACTCAACGGATACGCAGCAAGATCCCCAAGTGACCGGCGGGCTGCGGACCTGGCACGTCAGTCCGCGGTTCGCGAATCCTGACTGGTATCCGATCACCCAGGTCTCCGGCCCGCCGGAACAGCGACTCGACCAGCTTCCGGAAGCCGCCTGGACGCAGATCCAAGCACCCGCCGGAGGCCTGCCGGTGATCGACTTGGGGACGAACCGGGAAGCGGCCGTGGGCGACGTCGTCTACGCCGCCACGACGATCGACGCGACGACAGCCCGGACTGCGAATCTGCATTTTGGAGCTTCGAGCCAGGCGCAGCTTTGGCTGAACGGGCAACCGCTCGGCTATGTGCCCAACGAAAAAGGCGCCCGTCGCGACGAGTTCGTGTACACTGTCAACCTGCGACAAGGCCGCAACGTGCTCGTGGTCAAGTTGCAGCGATTCTGGGAGTGTCGCTGGCTGTTCTACGCCAGCCTTACCGATCCGATGGACACCGTCTTTGGCAGACTTGAATTCCCATGAACACGCTCAACGTGAATTCTCTTTCGAGGTTCGCATGGCCGGCCTTTGTTTTCGCGATCGTTCTTTCCTGCATCACCGCGATAGCGACCACCGAAGTTTCTGCTGCCGACGATCGCTCCACGGACCTGGGCATCGAGGGCACACAATTCACCCTGAACGGCAAGCCGACGTTCTTGCTCGGTATCAGCTACTACGCTGCGCTAAGCGCACCGGAGGATTCGATTCGGCAAGATTTGGACGATATGGAACATCACGGATTCAATTGGTTGCGTGTTTGGGCCACCTGGAATATGTTTGACCACGACGTTTCTGCCGTCGACGCAGACGGCGGGCCGCGCGAGCCGTTCCTGGGAAAGTTGAAGTGGCTGGTTGCCGAGTGCGACGGGCGCGGGTTGGTCGTGGATGTTACGCTGACGCGCAGCTCCGATCGGATCGCCAACTTGGAGGCTCATCAGCGAGCGGTCGAGGTGATCGTTCAGGCGTTGAAACCGCATCGCAACTGGTATTTGGATCTGGCGAACGAGCGCGACGTGCGCGATGCTCGCTACGTGTCGCCCGTGGAATTGAAAGAGCTGCGAGAACTGGTCCGGCGGCTCGCTCCGCGGCGTCTGGTAACCGCATCGTTCGGCGGGCATGACCTGAACGAACAGGACGTGCGTGAATCGCTGCTGACGATCGGGCTGGATTTTCTTACTCCCCACCGACCACGCAACGCTGCATCGCCGGCCCAAACGGAAGCACAAACTCGGCAGTGCCTGGCCTTGACGAAAACGATTGGGCGTCCGGCGCCGGTGCATCACCAGGAACCGTTTCGCCGGGGATACGGCCGCTGGGAACCGACTGCAGACGCTTTCGTGACGGATTTGCAGGGTGCTATCGCCGAGGGAGCCGCCGGTTGGTGTTTCCATAACGGCAGCCAGCGTAACACGGCGGACAACCGCCCCGCGCGCTCCTTCGACATGCGCCAACAGCGTTTGTTCGATCAACTCGACGACGAAGAACGCAAAGTCGTTGCAGCAGTTGCGCCCTCTCTCGGTTCCACTGCGATAAAAGTTCCCTGACTCCGAGGTGTCCATTATGCATCCATTCGCTTCGACCCTATGGACGGGCACGCTGACGGTGCTCGTATTGGCCGTGATTCAGGACGCGGCGTTTCCGGCCACGCCGCTCGCTCCGGAGGTCTCGCGGTGGCATCCGCACGACTTCGCATTCACGGCCACGCTACCCGAGGGCAATCCGTTTCTGGTCAGCTTTGCGGCGACGGTGCATGGGCCGGACGGGAAGACGTTCCGTGTACCCGGCTTCTACGACGGCGGTGATGCCTGGAAAGTGCGCGTGTCGCCCACGTCGGAAGGCCAGTGGTCTCTCGTCACGGAGTCTGACCTGCCCGCGTTGGACGGCAAGGAGGCGACTTTCACCTGCGTCCCCAACCTGAACCCCAATGTGCATGGTGGGCTGCGTGTGGACTCGTCCCATCCGCACCATTTTGTGTTCGAGGACGGCACGCGGCATTTCCTGTTGGGTTATGAGTGTGATTGGCTGTGGGCGTTGGACATGAACGATCCCGCCTTGCCGACGGTCAGTGCCTTTCTTGACAAGCTCCAGTCGGCTGGTTTCAACCACGTGATTCTGAACACCTACGCCCACGATACCGGCTGGTGCAAGGGAACGACCGGCGACCAAGACTACGGGCCGCCGCCGCTGTACGCCTGGGAAGGCAGCAACGACCGACCAGACCACAGCCGGCTGCAGCTGACCTATTGGCAGCATTACGATCGCGTGATTGAGGCGATGTATCGCCGCGGCGTGACAGCGCACGTATTGATGAAGGTCTACAACAAAATGGTCAACTGGCCGCCCAAGGGCAGCGTCGAAGACGACCTCTTTTTCCGCTGGCTCATCGCAAGGTACGCCGCCTATCCGAACGTCGTTTGGGATTTCTCCAAAGAGGCGCATAACGAAAAGGACTTGGACTACAAGCTGGATCGTTTCCGCTTCATTCGCGAGAACGATCCTTATCGCCGCCTGGTAACCAATCACGACGACGACAAGGCCAACGACAGCGGAGTCTACGACGCCTGGAACGACTTTCGTGCCGACCAGCAGCACTCGAAGTGGCGGGAGAAGATCCTGCAGCAGCGGCAGCGCCGTGCATGGCCGGTGGTCAACGTCGAGTTCGGCTACGAGCACGGCCCCGGCGGCATGGAGGACAAGACCTACGGCGTCGTGCAACCGCCTGAAGAAGTCTGCCGGCGCGCCTGGGAGATTTGCCTCGCCGGCGGCTACCCCGCTTACTATTACACCTACACCGCCTGGGATGTCGTGCGGCCGGAGGATACGCCGCCGGGCTACGCCTATTTCCAGCGGCTGCGCGAGTTCTTCGAGTCCACTCGCTACTGGGAATTGGAACCGGCGGACGATGTGGCAACCGCGGGCTGGTGCCTGGCCAGTCCGGGCAAGGAATACGTCGTGTTTCTGAACCAGGGGCAGCCGTTTTCCCTGAAGCTCCGCGGCACGGTCGGCTCACTATCTGCCCAATGGTATCAACCGCTGACGGGCCAATGGGTCCAGGCTGGCACCTTCGCCGACGGCGAACACGAGTTGGCACCGCCCGCCGAGTGGGGTGATGGACCGGTCGTCTTGCATGTTGGCGATGGCAAACAGAGAGATTGACCGGAGGGACGTGCTGTTGTGGTTGGTTATGATTGGGACTGGACGCTGGCTCGACAATCGCTTGTGTTCGAACGTTTCCTTTCCCGATTGGTTCGCAGGCATTTTGGGCTGACTGTTCTGCGTCTTGCCTACGCTCCGGCCTCAGGGCTTGGGTAAGAACGGAAATAGTTCCCGGAACTGTTCCTGGCTTGGCCGGCGACCGTACTCGCAGACCTCGAAGGCTTCGGCGTACTTGACCGCGGCGCCTTGTTCTGCGCCGTACCATTTGGTCAACGTCTCCCGGAAGCGGTTGGCGGCTTGGGCCTCGCCGCCCTTGCGCCGCTCACCAAGCCATTCACGTCGGGCGACCGGATCGTCGGCGCGGCGTTCGATCAGCGTCCGTTCGTTGCCGTTCGCACCGCCCTCGTAGACTTGCGACACCAATGCGTCGGCGGCATCGACTTTCTTCTCGATCACGTCGTCGATAGAAACGGCGATATCCGCGGTGAATGGATTGGGCTTCTGGAATCCGTCGGAGAAGTACAGGAAGACCGGATTGCGGGCCAGCGCGGGAGTGTCCGGACAGAAGAACGGTACGGTGACCATGTAGGCCGAGTCCTGCACGAGCACACTGGTATAACGATGGTCCGGGTGATAGTCATTGGGGCGAGGGGAGAGCACGAGATCGGCTTTCCACTCGCGGATGAGCCGGGTGATCTTCTGGCGGTTCTCGAGCGTCGGCATCAGTTCGCCGTCGTGGATGTCGAGCACCTCGGTGGCGATTCCCAAGATCCGGGCGGCTTCCTGAACTTCCGACGTCCGCCGTTGGGCGAGCGGTCCACCGGCCAAACGCCAATGCCCGATGTCGCCATTGGTGACCGAGACGAACTTGACATGGTGGCCCATTGCGGCCCATTTCGCCGCCGTGCCGCCGAGTTTGAACTCACAGTCGTCCGGATGCGCGCCGAAGGCGATAATCCGCAGTTTCCCGTCCGCATCCTGCGGATACGCAACCCGAGGCAATGCCAACAGGCTGAGGCCGGCAGCCAGCATCGCGACCACGACCCAACCATTGCTTCGTACAGACGTAATCCAACGGTTCATCTTTAAGCCTCCTCACCAAAACAGGGTGTGACCAAGAAATCCTCCCGACGGACCGGTACCAGCGATTTCGCCGGACCGATCGGTTATGATATCGTGTCCGTCGCGAGGCGTCACTTGCCTTCGCGTGCCGAGCCACGGTTTTCCTTGCATTGGCCTGTCGTTGAGGATTACTACCGATGCCAACTTCCCGACTTTCTTTGCTGCTAGTTCTCCTTTGTGTCGGCGCGACGACCCGATCGGCCGCGGTTACCAATGGGGCGGAACGAGCGGAGAGCGTCGCTCCCGGCAAGTTCATCCCTACGTTTGCCGTCAAATACGGCGGCACGTCCGGTTGGCCGACGCGGGAAGAGGCGGCTCGCTTCGATCTGCTCGACGTGTCGGCCAGCGTGGGGCACTCGCGCGTTTTTGCCTCGGAACACGGAAACACGTGGCAGACACTCAAACGCCTGAACCCTCACATGTTGGTTTTTCTCTACCAGAACGGTCCCTGCATGTACAACACAGCCGCCTGGGGCCAACTTGGCGAGGGCTGGGAGTGGATCAAGGCCGAGCACGGGATCGGCAGCGCCGACCGCTGGATTGCGATGGGAGCGAGGCACGGCGGTTATCTCCAACACAAGCCGTATCCCAACGAGCGGTTGATGTATGTCGGCAATCGGAACTGGCTCAACTTCTGGCTCGATGAGACCTATGCCAATTTCTGGTCGGGCACGGCGGCGTTCGCAGCGGGCGCTGACGGCGTGTTTGCCGACAACAGCGGCTATGATCTTTCGGGCGGCTGGTATTTGGAAGACCAGCCCGAATCCGAAGACCAGCCCGTCGAATACGTTCGCGACGGGCAGTACCGGCCGGAGCTTTACCGGGAGGACATGAAGCAGTTCTACACGTTGGCCGTACCGCGGTTCCGAGACCGCGGAGTCAAGCTGGTGGCGAATTTCGGAAACATGGCCCGGGCTCCGCGAGTGTGGGAAGAACTCGATAATGAACCTCATCCACCGTTTGCCGCGATGGAAGAAGGGGCGTTCGTACACCCCTGGGGAACGCTGGGCCGGCAGGGCAACTTCGTGTATTGGTCGGAGAAGGAGTGGCTGAACCAGGTCGATACGATGCGGAACCTCAAACAAGTGCGCGCACTGATGAACGTGCACGGTCCCGTCGTCTCCGATGCCACCGACATCCGCCGCATGGACGCCAGCGATGCCGCCGGCAATCGGGCCTGGGACGTCCTGTGGTACGCCATGACGTCGTTCCTTCAGGGCATTGACGACGGGCGGCAGAATGCCTACATGAACTTCACCGTCTGGGGCTACACCCGCTTCTACTGGCTCGACGAATTCGATCCCCAATACCTCCACCTGGGCCGCGCGCAGGGCCCGTTTCGCCGCGTCGACGGAGTCGACGGGTATGTCTACCTGCGGGAGTTCGACGACGGCTGGGCCGTGGCGAATCCGACCAAGTCGGATGTGACCGCGATTCCCGTGCCGGGCGGCGGGAATGCGCCCGTATTGAGTCATGACACGTTCCGGCAGGCCGACCGGCAACCGCTCGTCGACAGGTTCGACTTGGCAACGCACCGGGGTGTGATCTTGCTGAAACCGGGGAAGATGGTTGGCAACGAGGACAACGGGTAATCATCCAGCCAGGCCGCCCCCCGCCTTAACCAACGGCCAGGTAGCCGAGTCTCTCCGGGACTCGCAGAGAGCAGATGATCCAGCTTTGCGGACTTGGTCGAAGGCAGACTCCGGCATCTCGGTAGCTGAGTGCCGACGGCGTGCGAGCCCTATCCAAACTCGTCGCGCACTACAACTGGTGCAGTCTGCGGTATTCACGCGGCGTGCAGCCAAAGGCCTGCCGGAATGCTTCGTTGAAGCGGCTGAGTGAGCCGAAGCCCGAACTCAACGCGATTTTCAGAATCAAGTCCTCGGTGGTCAGGAGCAGTCGTTGCGCGTGCGACAGCCGGTGCTGAGTGACGTACTTGATCAGCGTGGTGCCAAAAGCTCGCTGGAACAAGGCCATCGCATAATTAGGATGCAAGCCCATGTGTTGGCTGATCGTCTCGGCGGTCAAAGGCTGTGTGTAGTTCTGAGCGATAAAGCGGGCCATCTCTTCCGCCCGGCTCAAATGCTGCTGGCCCAAGACGGCCGGCGATTTCCGCCGTGAACGCCGCGGCGAGTCTGCCGCGACGGTCAGTGCTAGCCGCCGCATTCGGGCTTCGATCTCCAGCAAACTGACGTGGCAGCGCTCCTCCGAGCCAATCCGCACATCTTCGCTCCATACCTCAAACCGCGCCCGATCCGACGCCAAACGACCATCGTCCGGTTCGACGATCATCCGTCCGTGCAAAATCGGTTGCGTCAAGTGGTCGGGCAGACGCCACTGGAGGAACCACGCCAAGGGAATCGTCAGCACGAAATACTCGGTCAGGCACTCGAATTCGAGGATCTGATGCGGAACACCAGCCCAGAAGACGGTCAACCGTCCTCCAGGAACGGTGACCTTCTGCCCACCCATAAGATAGACCAGCCTCCCACCCTCCAGTAGGTTAAGCTCAATTTCATTGTGGCGGTCGCAACGCGGCATTGTCGTCGGCGTCCAGCGCACGCAGCTAAATCCGTACGGCGAAAAATCCGGGCGGGTCGGGTCGAAGCGGGCCATGACCTTAGTATCCCGCAAGAAGTTTCCCGTTTCAAGGGAGTAAACCGGGAATCATTGTGAAAGAATGGACCGTCCGTAAAATCACAATGCAGACGTAGGAGGTTGCAGATGTCACAAGCGAAGCCGGCAGCAGTTAAGGCCGTCGCGATGACCGCCCCGGGCAAAATGGAGATGCGGAGCTACCCCTATCCGCAACTGGATCGCGATTCCGCGATTCTCAAAGTCGAGATGACAGGGGTATGCGGCACGGACAAGCACATTTTCAAGGGGGAAGCCTCTGACATACGAGGCAAGTCGATCTTCCCCTACATCGGGGGGCACGAGGTCATCGGCACGATCGTCGAGATCGGCGAGGACGCGGCGCGAACGATGGATTTCGACCATCAGCCATTGAAGCCCGGCGACCGGGTGGCGCTCGCGGTGGAAGTGAACTGCGGCACATGTTGGTACTGCCGGAATCACTACAACAACACGACCTGCGAGAACCAGGTCATGGCCTACGGCATCCATCCCAGCGCCGACACGGCTCCGTACCTCCGCGGCGGGTTCGCGGAGTACATGTACATCATGCCGGGCACCTCCCTGTTCAAAATCCCCGAGGATCTGCCGACGGACGTCGCGGTCTTTGTGGAGGAGTTCGCTGTCGCTTACCATTCCCTGGCCAGGGCAACCGTGCCCTTTGCGGCGGTGAAGGAAGGCTTCGGGCCGGGGGATTCGGTTGCCGTTCTCGGCAACGGGCCTCTGGGAATACTCCACGGCATCATGGCCAGCATTCATGGCGCCGGCCTCCGCATCGCCACGGATCTCGCCGATCTCAGGCTCCGGAAGGCTAAGGAGCTCTACGCCGATGTCACGATCGATGCCTCTCACACGTCGGCCGAGACGAGGATTCAGCAAGTGAGGGAGATTACGGAAGGAGTCGGTCCGGACTTGGTCATCGAATCGGCCGGGGAGCCCGAGGTCTTCATTGAGGCGCTGGAGATGGTGAGAAAGGGCGGGACCGTCATCGAGGTTGGCAACTGGGTGGACACGGGGAAGACGGTGCCCCTGAACGTGATGAGGCATATTGCGTCCAAGAACGTCCACATCCACTCGGTCTTTCATTGCGGGACCAACTGGAGCCCCGTGTTGAAGATCCTGCAGAAGCACGGCGCCCACTATCCGTTCGCCTCTCTGATTTCGCACAGGATGGGCCTGGACGAGCTGGCAGCCAAGATGGAAGTCGTGACGAATCCGAACGAGTGCGTCAAGGTTCAGGTCGTACCTCACGCGAGTTGAGCCATCATGAGGTCAGTCATCCAAGTTGCCTTTTTCAGCGGGCTGCCGAGAGAACCATGAAACGTACAAGGTTGCTGAACAGCGAACTGAGCTATGCGATCAGCAGGATAGGGCATACGGCTTCCATTACTCTGTGTGATGCCGGACTCCCGATTCCCAAGGGTGTCACGCGTATCGACCTCGCCATCGAACGCGGGTATCCTTCCTTTATTAGGACGCTGGACATACTGTTGAGCGAAATGTTGGTTGAGGAGATCATCGTTGCCAGTGAGATGGACGCGAAGAACCCCCGTGTCTTCCAGGAGATGATGGAGGTGTTCCGAGCCCACGAGATGGAGCCAGTCGTAACCCAAGTCCCGCACGACGAGTTCAAGGAGCTAACCCGGTCCAGCGAGGTGATCGTTCGGACTGGCGAGTGCACCCCGTATGCCAACGTCATTCTGAAATCCGGCGTGGTGTTCTAGCTGACGTAGCTCGGGCGGCCTGCCGGGAATTGTAAGTCTTCACCTGAACCCGCAATCCAGCCTTCGCAGACGAGACCACTGCCATGAATCGAACCTCCCTTCGAGTGATGTCTCCGTCGGTCTTCCTGTTGTTCATCCTGCTGGCCGGTTGCGGCGGCGATCCGACTCCGGGCGGCGGTGCTCCCGCTCCGCTGTCGGCGACGCCCAAGATCGCGGTGATCGTTTCGACGCTGAACAACCCTTGGTTCGTCGTCCTGGCCGATACAGCCAAAGAACATGCGGGACGATTGGGCTACGACGTGACGGTCTTCGATTCGCAGAACGATCCGGCGAAAGAAGCGGCCCAATTCGAAAACGTCATCGCTTCGGGCTATGCCGCAGTGCTGTTCAATCCTACCGACGCAGACGGTTCCATCGCGAATGTCCGTCGAGCCAAAGAGGCCGGCATTCCCGTGTTCTGCATGGACCGGGAAATCAATGCCACCGACGCCGCCGTCTCACAGATCCTGTCCGATAACTACTCCGGCTGCGTCGCCCTGGGCCAATACTTTGTGAAGCAGGTAGGCGAGTCGGGCAAGTACGTCGAGTTGTTGGGACTGGTCGGCGACAACAACACATGGAACCGCTCCAAGGGATTTCACAGCGTGGTGGACCGCTATCCGGAACTGAAAATGGTTGCTCAACAAAGCGCCGATTTCGACCGCGCGAAGGCATTGGAAGTGATGGAGGCCGTTCTCCAGGCGAACCCCGACATCGACGCCGTGTTTTGCGGCAACGATGCCATGGCGATGGGCGCTTACCAGGCCCTGGTCGCGTCCGGCAAGGACAAACGGGTCAAAGTCTTCGGTTTTGACGGCTCGGAGGACGTGGTCAAGCTGATCGCCGAAGGCAAGATAGTCGCCACGGGTATGCAATTCCCGAAGCTGATGGCCCGGACCGCGGCCGAGAGCGCCGACAAGTACCTGAAGGGCGATCGCGACTTTCCGCAGAAGACTCCAGTCGCCGTCGAGTTGGTCCATCAAGGCAACGTCGGCAAGTACGGCGATTATGGCAGGAAGGAAGCAGAGTGACATCCGGACGACGCAGGCTGATCATCTGTTCCACGGCCATGGGCAGCGCCGCCGTGCTGCTGTATTTCATGCCTCTGTTCCACGTCGTACCGTTGGAAGTCGCCGGGCAGCGATCGGTCGCAGCCACCTTTGATCCAGTCGCGTTCGTCGACAGCTTCTGGACGGAGCGGTTGCTCCCTTCCGCAGATCGCGCCGTGGATGTCGCGACATTGGTCGCGGCCGTGCGAGAAGACCGCCAGGCGGCGAAGCGGGCGCATGGCCGTAGCGTGGGGTTGGGTGGCGTCTACTATTATTTCGTCGCCGGCACGGGCCGTGTCGTCGCCGTCGAAAAGAACTCGGTGGGGCTGGCGGTACTGGACGGCGAGCAGCAGGTGCAGGTGGCCCTGGAAACGGGGAATATCTTTGGCAACACCCTCCGCGATGGAACGGGGCTGTTGGATGTGAACGATATCGCTAACTCGCAGGACTTCAACGCCCTGTCGTCGGAAATCAACGGTCGCATCGAACGGGAGGTGTTGCCGTCGTTGCGGAGCATGGCCGTCACCGGCGCGACGATCCGGTTCGTCGGCTGTGCAGAAATCGTGGACGAGGACACGGATTTACAGCCCCTGCGGATCGTGCCTTTCATCGCGGAGACGCCATGACCGCTGCCGGCGAGGTATTACTGGAAGCCCGCGGGATATCAAAAGCCTTTCCCGGCATCAAGGCGCTGGACAGGGTGGACTTGACCCTCCGCCGCGGCTGCTTGACCGCGCTGCTGGGCGAAAACGGTGCGGGCAAGTCCACGCTGATGAACATCGTCGCGGGCGTGTTTCCGCCGGACGAAGGCGACTTGCGGATCGCGGGCCAATCGGTTCGATTTGCGAATCCGCGCGAAGCCCAGCAACACGGCATCGCCATGATCTTTCAGGAACTGAACCTGGTGCCGGGTCTGAGCGTGGCGGAAAACATTTTTCTGGGGCGGGAACCGCTGAATCGCGTTGGGCTGATCGACTACGCCGCCATGAACCGCAAAGCCAGGGAGTGGCTTGATCGGCTGGACCTGGACGTGCCGGCCACGACGCCGGTCGGGCGGTTGCGGGTTGGCCAGCAGCAGGTGGTCGAAATCGCCAAGGCGCTGGCTGGCGAAGCTCGCATCCTGATCATGGACGAACCGACTTCGGCGATCACCGAACACGAGATCGAAGTGCTATTCCAGCGGATCGCCGGGCTGAAACGGCAGGGCGTGGCCATCGTCTACATCACGCACAAACTGGAGGAACTGGCCCGCATCGGCGATGACGTTGCGGTGATGCGCGACGGCCGGATGATCGGCTCCGCGCCGCTGAGCGACCTGTCGCACGCGGACATCGTGCGAATGATGGTCGGCCGCGACTTGAGCGAGTTGTACCAGAAGTCGTCGTCGGCCACGGTGGACGAAGTGTTGCGAGTGGATCATCTGACGCTCAAGCACCCCGAGCGCCCGGGCGACTTCCTGGTCGACGACGTCAGCTTTCGTGTGCGGCGTGGCGAGGTGCTGGGCATCTTCGGTTTGATGGGCGCGGGCAGGACCGAATTGCTGGAGTGCCTGTTCGGTTTGCACGGACGGACCTGTTCGGGCGAGGTTACCGTTGCCGGCCAGCCTGCCGTCCTGCGGTCGGCGGCAGACGCGATCGCCTGCGGGTTGGGGTTGGCGCCGGAAGACCGCATGCGGGACGGGCTGGTTTTGTCCATGAGCGTCGCGGCGAACGCCAGTCTGGCCAGCCTGAACCGGGCGGAACGCTGCGGCCTGCTGAGCCGCCGCGCGGAGCGCGAACACGTGCAAGGCTACTTGGAACGGTTCCGCGTCAAGACGCCTTCGCTCGGGCAGCGGATCCGCAACTTGAGCGGTGGCAACCAGCAGAAGGTGATTTTGGCCAAGTGGTTGGCAACCGGCCCCAAGGTGCTGTTGCTGGACGAACCGACGCGAGGCATCGACATCAACGCCAAGAAGGAGATCTATGCGGTAGTCGACGAACTGACTAGCGACGGCCTGGCCGTCGTCGTGGTGTCGTCCGAGTTGCCCGAGATCCTGGCCGTGTCCGACCGCATCCTGGTCCTGTGCGAAGGCCGTCGGACGGCCGAATTCACGCGAACCGAAGCGACGGAAGAGAATATCATGCATGCGGCGTTGCCGAGAAAGCCTGCCTCCCGATGCTGAAACTCAACCGCGAGCTCCTGGCCCGTTTTCAATCGCTGATCGCGCTGGCGCTGATGGTGCTGGTGATGAGTCTGCTGTCGAACAAGTTCGTCACGCCGGAAAACGGTTGGAACATTCTGCGGCAGATTTCCGTCAACCTATGTCTATCGATCGGTATGACCCTGATCATCCTGGCCGCCGGGATCGACTTGTCCGTCGGTGCGATCCTGGCCTTGTCCGGCGCGGTGGCCGCGGGGCTATTGAAAGACGGGCTCGTCATCACGCCGCTGGAAGTACAACTGCAATTCACCGTCTTCGGTTCGATCGTGGCCGGGCTGCTGGTAGGGACGGCGGCGGGCTGGTTCAACGGATTTGTCATTACCCGGTTCCGGCTGCCGCCGTTCGTCGCCACTCTGGGCATGTTCAGCATTGCCCGAGGGCTGACGATGCTCTGGACGGGCGGGTTTCCGATTACCGGGCTGGGACCGCAATTCGGCTTCCTCGGCACTGGCGTATTGTTGGGCATTCCAATGCCGGTGTGGATTTCCGGATCGTTCGTGGGCGTGTTTGTGTTGGTGACCCGCAAGACCCGCTTTGGCCGCTACATCTACGCCGTCGGCGGCAACGAACGGGCGGCGCTGCTGACCGGCTTGCGGGTGGACCGCATCAAGCTGTGGGTCTACACGCTGGGTGGCCTGCTGGCCGGCGCGGCCGGGCTGATCGTCACTGCTCGGCTGGATTCCGCCCAGCCCAACGCTGGACTGGGATACGAGCTGGATTCGATCGCCGCCGTCGTGATCGGCGGCACGTCGCTTTCCGGAGGGCGCGGCAGCATCATCGGCACGGTGCTCGGCTGCCTGATCATCGGCGTGTTGAACAACGGCCTGTTTCTGCTGGACGTGTCGCCCTTCTGGCAACAGGTCGTCAAAGGCTTCGTCATCCTGGCTGCGGTGGCCATCGACAAAATGAGTTCACGGGAGGCGTAATCCGATGCACAGAGTGAGTGGAAGGGAGACGGTGGGTATTGGAACATCCATGACAAGAAGAATCTACCTCAGTTGGGCATCCGCCTTCACGTTGCTCGCTTCGTCAACCGCGATGGCCGAGCCGCCCGCCTTCGTCTCTGCAAAGCATGGCGGTGAGGTGTTGCTGTTCGACGCCGGAAGCCATGACTTGAATGGTGTCCGCAATTACACGGCCCGTTGGAAAAAGGGTAGCGATCTGCTGCCGACTGCGACGCCGGTGTCCAAGGACGACTCGAATTGGATCGAGTTTACGTTTCGGGGCCGGCACGGCATGGCCTGTTCGACGCTCTATTTCGAGAAGCTGCCCGAACCGGATGCGGGCATGCAGTACCAGGGTATTCAATTTATACTGGACTGCGACCGCGATGATTACCCGCATATCGGTGTGACGGTGGCATTTTCGGACCAGTCGACACTGAGCCATGATGTGACGCTGGAACAGGGGCGGCACGAATACCTGGTGAACAGCGGCTTCCGCCGAGAAAAGTACCCACCCCACTGGGATCTGCTGCGTTACGTGATGTTGACGCTGGATGCCGGACGGCATACGACCGACGTGACTTATCGCCTGCAACGGATGAAAATGCGGCAAGTGCCCCTGGACGCGAGCGACCCGGCCACCGACGGCCGCGTGCCGGACCTGTTTGCAGAGCCTGTCATCTCGCCCCGGCCAAAGCAGCTTGACTGGAAACAGGGCGTCTTCTTGGCTCGCAAAGTGGAGACGTTACTCTTGGACAAGACCGCTTCCGAGCGCACACGTCGCACGGCCGAGATCTTCGCCGAACGCTTCTGGGGATTTACGGGTCAGCGATTGGCCGTGGCCACACGCGAATCGGATGTCCCGGCTGCGGGGATCGTCCTGCGGGTCGCCGGCGCGTCTCAAACCGAGGCCGAGGATGCGGTCTTGCCTCCCCAAGGCTATACACTGACGGCTGATGCGGAACGAGTTGTCATCACAGGTGCAGACGAGCCGGGACTGTACTACGGCACGGTCACTTTTTTCCAGGTGCTGCGGCACGCCTTGAAGAAGGCCACGGCGGAGATTCCTGTGCCCTGCGTGCAGATCCGTGACTGGCCCGACACGCTGAACCGGATGGTCCGCCTGGAGCATCCACACACGTTCCGCAATTACGCCGTGCGGGAGAATCGTGGTATCGACTACTTGATCGACTGGACCGACCGTTTCGTCGCCGGCAACAAGTACAATACCTTGTACATCGACTTGTCGGCTAACGTCCGATACGAGCGGCGGCCGGAGTTCAACGGTTCGGAAAAGATCTACTCGCTGGACGACCTGCGCCGTTTCGGGCAATTCTGCCGGGACCATTTTGTCGACCTCTGTCCGGCCTGGCAGATCGGCGGCCATGCCAACTGGTGGCTGACCATCGGCTACCATCCCGAGTTGCGAGAGAAAGGCTGGCCCAGCCAAGGCGACGTGACGCATCCCGACCATGATCCGATCGTCTACGACTGTATGCTCGATGTGATCGAAGCCCTGCAACCGAAATACCTCAGTCCCAAGTCTGACGAGTGGTGGCACGAACGGCGTGCGGATGAAACGCCTGACGAGCTGCTGCACGGCAAGACCCGGGCGCAGGCGTTTCTGGATTTCCACACGAAGCTGAATGCGTGGCTGCACGAACGCGGCATCACGATGATGATCTACGAGGACATGCTCTCGCCTTACCACAACGGAAAACGGTTCGACACGTACCGCATGATCGATGCGTTTCCGAAAGACGTGATCCTGACACTTTGGAGCGGCGGCAACACGGACAAGGAAATTTGCCACTTTACCGACCGGGGATTCCGCGTTTGGCCGAATGCGACCGGCATGTTCACTTTGAGCGACGACTCCAAGAGCCGCGTGATGGGCTTCGGCAAGGGAATCTACTCCTTCGGCAACGACAAGGCGCGCCTCTTGGACGAGTACTCGCCGCTGTGGTCGCTGAGCAACATTCTGCGCACGGCCGATTACGCCTGGAACTTGGCCCAAGAGGAAAACGCGGATCCGGCGCGGCTCGTGGCGATCGAACAGTTATTGGCCATCCGGCCGAATCCTCGTGCCAGTGAGCACGTCGAGCCGATCGAGTTGGATGCGGCGCTGACGGATTCCTGGGGTGCGTTCTTGAAAGCGGCGAAACCGGACTCCTTCGCCGGGCATAAGCAGGCAGTCGACTTGCCCCGAGGCCCGCAAGAGATCGGATTCCTGCCCATGCGTCTGGGCGGCAGCGAGCACGATTGCGTCGTCTTACGCAAGAACTCCACGCCAGTCACGCTCCCCGTCCGCGGCCGTTTTGCCTCGCTGATCTTCCTGCACACCGGCTTCGTCCACGATTCCAACGACAAGACCGTCGCGGGCGTGCGAATCCGGGAATGGATTTACGGATGGCCCTGTGGCAACTACGTGGTGCACTACGCCGATGGTTCGCAAGCGGTCCTTCCGGTGCGACTGACGAACAACATCAAACGCTTCGACACGGCCAACGCCACCCGCGCGACCCTCGACAATCGCTATACCTGGACTGTCGACGACGCTAACGGCGAACCGGTCCACTTGTTTCAATGGGAATGGGTGAATCCCAGGCCGGATGAAGAGATCGTACGCGTGGTCGCCGAGCACGACGGCATTCTGGATGTATCACTTTCCGTGTTTGCTATCTCGGGACGTTGGCTCCGCTTCATGACCTCCAGCCAGAAGACCGCAACGCCATGATCACACGCTCGCATCGCATCGGGCTACCCATGATTATCATAGCTGCAACGGACTTGGTCAGATCGTGTGGACTCGCCCTCGCAGTGGCCGGCCTATGTCTAGCCGTTTCTTTTGGCGTCTCGAACGGCGTGTGCAAGGCTGATGCCGAGCAATGGGGCGTTTGGGAAACTTCGTGGGATGGTCCCCGCGAGGGCAACCCGTATCTCGAAGTGCAATTATCCGTCACCTTCAGCCAGGACGGTTGGCGTATCATTGTGCCTGGCTTCTACGATGGTGAAGGCGTCTACCGAGTACGCTTTTCGCCGCCCGTGCAGGGCGCGTGGCGATATGAAACACGAAGCAATCGACCGGAATTGAACGGCAAAAGCGGTTCGATCACCGCCGGATCTCCATCGGCGGAAAACCATGGGCCGGTGCAGGTCTTCAAAACGTTCTATCTGCACTACGCCGATGGTTCGCCGTATCATCAGTTCGGCACGACCTGCTACGCCTGGGTGCATCAGAAGCGAGGGCTTCAACAGCAGACGCTCAAGACGCTGGCCGCGTCACCCTTCAACAAGATTCGTTTCTGCGTGTTCCCTATCGCATACGCTTACAACGAAAACGAACCGGAGTTCTTCGCTTTCCAGAAGGACGCGGACGGCCAGTTTGACTTCGGCCGGCCGAATCCGGCGTTTTGGCAACACTTCGAGCAATCCATCTTGGACCTCCAGCGGCTGGGCATCGAAGCCGACGTGATCCTCTGGCACCCCTACGACCGCTGGGGATTTGCCGACATGAACGACTCGCAGGATGACCGGTACCTGCGGTATTGCATCGCTCGGCTCTCGGCCTACCGAAACGTCTGGTGGTCGCTGGCCAACGAGTTCGACTTCATGACGGATCGGCCCAAAGGCCATCGTGGCAACAAACAGATGGACGACTGGGACCGGTACTTCCAGATCCTGCAGAACGAAGATCCTCACCGCCGCTTGCGCGGCATTCACAACGGTCGGCTCTGGTACGACCATACGCGGGCCTGGGTCACCCACGCTAGTGTGCAGTCGTCCAATATGGCCGGCGGCGTCGGATATCGTACTCAGCCTCAGAAGCCGGTGATCTACGACGAATGCAAATACGAAGGCGACATTCCGCAAGGCTGGGGGAATCTGGACGCCAAGACCATGACCCAGCGGTTCTGGCTGGGGACGATGAGCGGCTGTTACGTCGGTCATGGTGAAACCTACAAGCATCCAGACGACATCCTCTGGTGGTGCAAGGGTGGCGTACTGCACGGCCAAAGCCCGCAGCGTATCCAGTGGCTGAAAGATCTCATGGCCCAAGCGCCGCCCTTCGACGAACTGCAACCGCGGGGCAACGATCAGGGTCAATATCTGCTGGCAAGGAGCGGCGAATACTATCTGCTGTACTGCACCGATACGAAGTCGCAAAAGGTCGAGCTGGCTGGTGACCGGCCGTACAAAGTGGACCTCGTTGATCCCTGGGACATGACCGTCACCCCGCTAGGGACTGCACATCCCGGCGAGTACACGGTTCGGCCGCCGAAGTCGGACCTGGCCTACCGATTCACACGCGTTGTGTCCGGCGAGGAATATCGAGCCAAGTGAGCGGCATGGCGATAGCCGCCGGTTTTGCCTGCGAAGCCGTTGCGCCCCGATACCGGTGGCCAGAGCCATTCGGCTCACCAGAGATTGAATTCCGTCTTCAACTGGAGAGAAACATGAAACCGTTCCCGTCGATTCGTTGGTCGCTTCAGGCACTTGGGCTCGCGTGGCCGAGCCTTCTCGTTCTCCTGTTCGGATTCACGGCGGCTGACGCGGCCGAGCCGAAACCGCGATTGGTGGTGATGACCGATATCGGCGGCGATCCGGACGACGAACAATCCATCGTCCGGTTCCTGCTGTACGCGTGCGACTTCGATGTCGAAGGGCTGTGTACCGGCTTCGGCCACGGGCATTACCAGGTCACGCACCCCGAACTGATCCGCAAAGCCGTGGACGCCTACGGACAGGTGCTGCCGCAACTGCGCCGGCACCGTGAGGACTTTCCCTCGCACGAGGAATTGATCGGCCTGATCAAGGACGGCCACAACGGCGATCCGCATTCGGTCGGCCCGGGCATGGATTCCGAGGCATCCGACTGGATCATTCACGTGCTGGACCGCGACGATCCGCGGCCGGTGTGGTTCTCGATCTGGGGTGGGCCGCGGGAACTGGCCCAGGCCATCTGGAAGGTACAGACGACACGTTCGGCCGAACAACTGGCGGCCTTCAAAGGCAAGATCCGCGTTCACTCGATCGCCGACCAGGACCGCACGGCAGGCTGGGTCAAGGAAAACCACCCCGACGTGTTCTGGATCTACTCGAAGGACCAGTTCCGCGGCATCTGGAAAGAGGGCGATCAGGTGATCGTTTCGCCGGAGTGGCTTGATCGCAACGTCCGCACCGGTCACGGGCCGCTCGGTCCCCTGTATCCGGAAAAAGCGGCCGGCAAAGTAGGTGTGAAGGAGGGCGACACGCCGTCCTTCTTCTACGTGCTACCCGACGGCTTGAGCGACCCCGAACACCCGGAGTGGGGCAATTGGGGCGGAAGGTTCCAGCCGAGCGGCCACGGTCGTGAGTATATCCCCGCCCAGGATTTGCGTGACGGAACGCCCGATCTGCTGTACACGATCCACCGCTGGCGTGCGGCGTATCAGAATGAACTCGAAGCCCGGATGGACTGGTGCGTTCACAACATGCGAAAGGCGAATCACGTACCGGTCGCGGTCTGCAACGGCAATACGTCGCGACGTGTGTTGCTGCAGGATGTCAGGCCCGGCGAGGTCGTCAAGCTCAGCGCCGACGGTTCCACCGATCCCGACGGCAACCGAATGCGGTACCACTGGTGGATCTACAACGAAGCCGGAACTTGCCCTGGCGAGGTTTCGATTACCGACGCCGACACCGCCGAGGCGATGCTTAGCGTTCCTCCGCAGGCCACGGGCCAAATCCACGTGATCCTGGAAACGACCGACGATGGCACTCCGCCGCTGACCGCTTATCGCCGCGTGATCCTGACTGCGCCGCCCATCAAGTTCGTCGCCGCGCCCGCGGGACCGTGGGTCTTCCAACGCGGCGTGAACGTAAACGGACGTCCTGTCGAGATCGACGGTCGCCGCTGGGAAGGCGGCGATGCCGCCGGATTTGCCTGCAACGGAAAAGCCCTGGCCACGCCAGACGTCGAGCCTCGACCGCCCGCAGACCCTGCCGAATTCTCCATGCTCACTTCGTTCCGCTACGACCGAAATCTGGAGGCCCGCTTCGGAGAGTTGCCAACGGGGACCTATGCCGTGTTTGTTCACATCTTCGAGGACAATAATCCGGAGACTCTGAGCTTTGCAATTGACGGACGCCTCGTGCAGCGCGGCTACACCAGCGGCAACGCGGGTCAGTGGCGCCGCTTGGGGCCCTGGATTACCCGTGTCGCCGATGGATCACTTGACCTGACTAGCCAGGGTGGCGCCGCCAACCTCGCCGGCATCGAACTCTGGAAATTCACGGAACCTTCCGCACAAGTGACTCAGGAGTGAGCGGGGGTGGCCGAAAACCTGACGTTCTCCGGCACGGAACTGCTTGGAACCGTTGTCCCGCGACGTCAGGGGCGCGATCTGGCGTGCTCAGCAGGCGGCGGATATGCTGGAAGGATGCCTGCGTAGATGCCCTCCAACGCCGCTTCTGGGCGGGAACCGATCCTGCATGGTCTCCGCGTCGGCCGATGGTAGTGTTTGCCGGCGCAACCAGGCGCCCACCTGCCACGGCGCTCGCCCAGTTGCCACACCGAGTCCCCTCGCACCTTCCCCACCTCGATTCCTCTTCGGAGTAGATCTATGGCCGCCTGTCGTCGTGCTTGGCGAAGCGTCCTTTTCTTGGCCGCGTCCGTTCTGGTGACTTCGTCGTCACGCTCCGAGGATTGGCCGCAGTGGGGCGGCACGTCGGGTCACAACATGGCTTCGAGTGAAACGGGGCTGCCCAAGACCTTTCGCCCAGGCAGCATCGACTCGAAAACCGATGCCATGGACTCGGTGTCGGGCGAGAACCTCCGCTGGGCCGTCAAACTTGGTTCCGAGACACACGGCAGTCCAGTGATCGCCGGCGGCCGTGTCTTCGTGGGTAGCAATTCCTACTCGTCGGAACGTTTCCCGACCAAGGGCGCCTCGAACCTGGCCGGTGGCTGGCTGCTCTGCCTGGAAGAAGAGACCGGACGTCTCCTGTGGGAACTGCTGACGCCGCACTTGCCAGAAAGTCGAGCCCCGCACTCCGACACCGGCTACGGAATCTGCGACGCGCCCACCGTCGACGGCGATCGGCTCTACCTGATCACCAACGACGCGGAGGTACTTTGCCTCGATGCGGCCGGATTGACCAACGGGAACGACGGGCCGTTTCGGGATGAAGGCCTTTATCTGGCCGGGGCCTTCAATCAACCGCCCTCGCCGCCGGCAGCGGTGAAACTCAAGCCCACCGACGCTGACATAGTCTGGCGATACGACATGTTGGCCGAACACGAGGTCCACCCTCACGACGCTTCTTCTTGTTCCGCATTGGTTGACGGCAACTTCCTCTACATCTGCACCGGCAACGGGATCAACCGGGAAGAGAATAAAGTCCTCAATCCGTCGGCCCCCAGCTTGATCGTGCTGGATAAACGGACGGGCCGCCTGCTCGCCACGGACAACGAGAAGATCGGCACACGAATCCTGAAGGGCCAATGGTCGTCGCCATCGCTGTGGCGGTCCGGCGGGCGAAAGTTGATTGTGTACGGCGGGGGTGACGGCTTCTGTTATGCCTTCGAGCCCTTATCGGAGCCCGCCCCGGAGCAACCGGTGAGTCTGAAGATGGTGTGGGCCGTCGAATGCAATGCTGCCTACTGCCGAGTGCGCAACGGCAAGCCGGTCGGCTATCGCGAGAAGGACGGACCGTCGGAAATCGTCGGCACACCGGTGTGCCTGGGCAATCGGGTTTACGTGACCGTCGGCCGGGACCCTGTTCGCGGGCCGGGCAAAGGCAACGTGACCTGCATCGACGCGGAACGCGGTGTGGCCATCTGGAACTGCGATCAAATCGGCCGTTCCATGTCCACGGTGTCCGTTGCCGACGGGCTGCTGTACGTGGCCGAGACGTTCGGAGCGGTTCACTGTCTGGATGCCGAAACAGGGAAGATCTACTGGAGTCACAAGACGGGCGAGCGCATCTGGGGCTCGACCCTCGTGGCTGACGGAAAGGTCTATGTACCGACCAGCAAGAAGCTGCTGGTACTGGCGACCGGCCGGCAGAAGAAATTGCTGGCCGAGGTGAAACTGCCCGATCCCTGCCTGAGCACTCCCACGGCCGCCAACGGTGTATTGTACATCGCCACGCAGGAATACCTTTACGCGACCTCGCGACACAGTGACCGTGTCGCCGCGCAGATGGTAGCACGTTCGACGCCCTCCGCCCCGGTCTACGCCCCCAGCCCAGTTGTTTCTACACCCGTGCTTTCCAAGGACTGGCCTCAATGGCGCGGTCCCGAACGGGACGGGCGCGTTTTACAACTGCCCAAAACGCTAGCGGCTGTGAAACTGCTCTGGCAGCAGCCGGTGGCGGGTGCATGTGACGCCGGCATCGCCGTAGCAGGCGACCGTTTGGTGATGGCCGATCACGACAAACGGTACGACTACTATGGCTGTTGGCGGACCAGCGACGGAAAGGAACTCTGGAAACGCGACTTTTCCAACGGTCGTGATATGGACTACGGGTCAGGTCCCCGCGCCACGCCGCTGATCTCCGGCGAAAACGTTTACGTACTCGGAGCGTTCGGCGAACTACACTGTCTGAGTATGATCACCGGGGCAACGATCTGGCAGAAGGACTTGGTAAAGGACTTCGGCGTGAAGAAGGTGCCGGCCTGGGGCTACTGCGCGTCGCCGCTGCTAGCCGAGGGTAAGCTGATCGTCAACCCCGGTGGCAACTCAGCTCTGGTGGCACTCGACCCCGATACGGGCGACCTGGTATGGCAGGGCGAGGGAGGCCGGGCCAATTATTCCAGCTTCATCGTGGGGAGTTTCGGGGGTGTCATGCAGGTCGTGGGATACGACGCCAAGTCGCTGGGCGGTTGGGACCTGAAGTCCGGACGGCGGCTCTGGAGCGTGGATGTCGATGCAAGCGGAGGTTACATCGTCCCGACGCCCGTGGCTGTCGGTGAAAATCTGCTGATCGCCGATCTGAACAATCCCGCGCAATTGTTTGCGTTCGACAGGCACGGTGCGATCCTTGAAGCCGGAATCGGCATGAACGAAGACCTCTTGCCCGACGTTTCTACGCCGGTAGCCGCCGGCGATCTGATTCTGGGTGTAGCCGGCGAATTGTTCTGCCTGAACGCCTCGGACGGACTGAAACTGCTTTGGAGCAACGACCAGGAGGATGTGTTTGCGTCGGATTGCCACCTGATCGTTGGCGGCGATCGTGGTATGGCGTTTAACAGCGACGGCGATCTGGTCCTGTTCCACTTCGATCGGCAAGGCATGGAAGTCCTCGGTAAGAAGCATCTCTGCGGCGAGACCCTCATGCATCCGTCGCTCGCCGCGGGACGTCTATACGTTCGCGATAGCCAATTCCTCTACTGCTACAACCTCGACCGGTAGCATTGGTCCATTCTCAGCCAAGGTACATTCCATCGAAGGAAAGAGGTTCCCTATGCGTTCGATCGTTCTAGTTGGACTTATCGCAGGTCTTGCCGTGCCGTGGCCTGCGTCTGCGGCGCCCCCGCCCTCGCTGAAGGTCAGTGACAACGGGCGTTTCCTCGTGACGGTTGACGGTCAGCCCTTCTTCTGGTTGGGCGATACGGCGTGGTTAATGATCGAGAAGGCATCTCGCGTCGATCTCTCCGATCAGCCGTCGGCAGTTCGCTATTTTCAGAAGCGAGCCGCCCAGGGATTCAATGTCGTCCAGACGATCGTGGTGCATGTCGATGTACCGGCCAACGCCGCGGGGCATGTTCCATTTGTCGAGGGCGACTTCGCGCGGCCGCGAGTCTTGCCCGGGCCAGACAACGACTTCTGGGACGATGTCGATTGGTTTGTCGATCAGGCAGCCGCTCACGGACTGTACGCGGCGCTGCTGCCCACATGGAACAGCAGCGTGCCCGAAGATCATCCGATGGTCAAAGACCCAGCGATCGCGTATCGCTATGGTCATTTCCTCGGTTCCCGATACGGCGCCCGGTCGAACATCATCTGGGTGATGGGTGGGGATCCGCCGCCGTCGCGGGACGTCGGCGTTCCCGAACGGCTGGCCATGATCCGTGCCATGGCCGAAGGGTTGGCCGACGGCACCAACGCTCTCGACCGGCAGGACGGGCAGGCCGACTGGACTTCGACCCTGATGACCTATCATCCGCGGGGCGGTGGCCAGTCGTCTTCGAAACACTTACACGGCGAGCCGTGGCTGGACTTCAATATGATCCAGACCACCACGCGGTTCGACTTTGCCAATTACGAGACCGTGGCGGCGGACTACGCGCTCCAGCCGCCCAAGCCGACACTGGATGCGGAAGTCGCCTACGAAGACTCTCTTTCGCTTAACCGCAAGGAACCGCAGGATCGCCGCATTACGCCCTGGGACGTGCGCCGCGCCGCCTACTGGTCGGTCTTTGCCGGGTCTTTCGGCCATACCTACGGTCATCGCAGCTTCATCTGGTGGATGCGCGAGGGCGAAACATTTAAGTACGGCGCTCACATCCCCTGGTACGAATCACTCGACGCACCAGGTGCGAACCAGATGCGGCATCTCCGCAACCTGATAGAAGCACACTCGCTGGTCAACCACGTTCCGGGCTCGAAGCTGTTGGTCGACAAAGGACGAGGTGGCAAGGCTCATCTACAGGCGACGCGTTCGGCGGACAGCAGGACGGCAGTGGCCTATTCGCCGCAGGGAGAACCAGTACCAGTGCGTCTGGAAAAGATTGCGGCTAGTCCGATCGTGGCCAAGTGGTTCGATCCACGAACCGGCGCGAGCACGCCTTGCGGGACCTTTGAACCCCACGGCATTCACACATTCACGCCGCCCAGCAGCGGTGAAGATCAGGATTGGGTCCTGGTGTTGGAAGGGGAATGAGAGGGAGAGCGAAATGACACGATTACCGAACCGCAGACGGTTTCTTCAGCGTTCGACGCTGACCGGTGCAGCCCTTGCCTTGGGCACTCCGGACACGCTGATCAAGGCGGAGCCGCCGATTGGCCTCCCGTATACTGCGGCCGAGATCGCGCAACGACTAGGGATTTCGATGGCCGTCTTCCAGGGCGAACGACTCGGAGCCCGCCATGTGGCGGCAATCCGCCAGTTGGGAATCGAACGCATCGAGCTGGTGATGGCACCGAAGACGTTTGATTTCCAGGACCGCCGGCAGGTTGCGGAAGTTCTCGCCGAGTGCCGCAAGCAGGGTGTGTCCGTCGGTTCCGTGCACGGCAATCTCCAACGCAAGTACAACGATCCGAATGAGGGAAAGCGCCGGGCCGCAGCCGCGGCGCTGCTCGATGAACTTCGCTTTTCCGAACAGGCCGGTGCTGCGATCGTTGTGGCCCATTTCGGCACGGACGACCCGGCGCGGAAGACCGTTACGGAACTGTTGGACGAGACGAAGGACCTCCGCATCCGGTTGACCGTTGAAAACATGGGCGGCGGCTTGAAGCCCTATGCCGACTTCGTGGACCGGATCGGCTCTGAGCGGTTTGGCATGACGGTCGACATCGGTCACGCCCGCGACCCGGACGGCGTCAATCCGTTCGTCAAGCCGGGCAGAGCCGTAGACGTTCTGGCACTCGGCGGTCACCGCGTCTGGCACCTGCACCTGCACGACACGTTCAACTTGCCGACCAAACCGGACCACCGCGCACCGCTGCATCCGGACGGGATCATCCGCTGGGACGAAGTGTTCGCTGGTTTGAAGGCCATCGACTACCGCGGCGTCTTCCTGTTCGAGGACGGTCGCGGCGAGAACCCGGAAGAATGGACCAGGCTGGCGGCCGAGTTTCCGAAGAACTTTGTCGCACGTTATGGGCGGTAAGTGAAGTGCGGCCACGTGCCGCGTTGGGAGATAATATCATGAAGCGATCAGCATCATTCCTAACTGGGCTACTTGCGCTGCTCTCTTTGATGCTATCCGTTCATTCCGCCACGGCCGACGATTCGTCCGCCATGGGCCCGTTGTGGGTGCATCCTGACAATCCCTGTTGGTTCGCCAGGCCCGACGGCCAGGCGGTCTGGCTGACCGGTTCGCACACCTGGGCGAACTTCCAGGAACGGGGTATCGAAAGCCAGACACCCGACTTTGATTACGACGGCTATCTGGATTTCCTTCAGCGACACGGCCACAATTTCATCCGCATGTGGACCTGGGAGCAAGCCCAATGGATGCAGTTCGTCGACAAAGAAGTGCCGGTACGCTACAAGCCCAATCCGTATCAACGGATCGGCCCCGGCAAGGCGTTGGACGGCGGCCTGAAGTTCGACGTGACCAAGTTCAACGATGAATATTTCGTCCGCCTGCGCCGACGAGTCGAATTGGCTCGCGGGCGAGGCGTCTATGTCGGCGTGATGTTCTTCCAGGGATTCAGTCTGGACAAGCGAAACGGCAACGTGAAGACGGGCAACGCCTGGCACGGCCACCCGTTCAACGGGGCCAACAATGTGAACGGCGTCAACGGCAATCCGAGCGGTGACGACAGCGGCCACGAGATCCACGAACTGATAGTGCCGGAAGTCACGCGGTTGCAGGAGGCTTTCGTTCGCAAAGTCATCGACACCGTGGGCCACCTCGACAACGTGCTTTGGGAAATTGGCAACGAATGCCACGCCGGCTCGGTCCAGTGGCAGTACCACATGATCCGCTTCATTCACGAGTACGAAGCGACGCGTCCGAAGCAACATCCGGTAGGCATGACGGGTGCGCCGATTGGTACGAAACAGTTGCTGGCCAGTCCAGCCGATTGGATTTCACCACCGGGCAAGTCGTGGCTTACCGATCCGCCGGCTAACGACGGCACGAAGGTGATCCTGGTCGACAACGACCACTGCGACCCATGGCACCATGATCCCGATTGGGTTTGGAAGAACCTGTTCCACGGCAACCAGTTTATCTTGATGGACGGGTATGTCGATTTCCGCATTGGTTCGCCCGACAAGCCCGATCCGAACTGGGACGTCACGCGTCAAGCCATGGGCTGCGCCCGCAAGCTGGCCGAACGGATCGAACTGTCAGGACTCGTGCCCAACACCAAGCTGGCTTCGACCGGTTACTGCTTGGCAAGTTGTACCGGAACATTTCGCTGCGTCGTTTACCTGCCCAAAGGCGGCGAAGCGTCGGTCGATCTCAGCGAGGTCAAGGGCTCGCTGGCCTTGGAGTGGATCGAGGCGGAATCAGGTAACAGTCGAGCGGCGACGGATGTCCGCGGCGGAAGGCGGCAGCTATTGGCCGCACCGTTCGCCGGCCCGGCAATCTTGCGGCTCAGTCAAACAACGAATCTGCAAAAGGATCAGTTATGATGCAGAGATCCACGGTCATGAAGCGAGCCACCATATTTCTGAGCCTCTCATTCGGCATCAACGGCCTGTTGTTTGCGGCTACCGCCCAGACGCCGGCACTGACTTTTCGCGGGCCGCAATCTGCGGTCGAAGTCTATGACTTTGCTGAAGTCCAGATTTCGGCACAGCACCCCTCCGCCGCCAATCCCTTCACGGATGCATCGGTCGTCGGTGAGTTTCGCCGGAAGGGAGACCATCCGGTCCAAGTGGACGGTTTTTGTGATGCGGCAGACGGCAGTTTGTTTAGGGTTCGGTTCATGCCGTCGGAACCGGGGCCGTATGACTACACGGTCACTTTCCGCCAGGGTGCCGAGGTGACCGTGCACGAGGGCAGCTTCATAGCGATAGCGAGCCGTCGGAGCGGGGTGCTCCGGGTCGATGCGGAGCACCGTCAACACTTCGTTTGGGAAGGCAATGGCGAGCACTACTTCTGGAATGGCACAACGACCTATTACCTCATGGGCTGGGATGACGAGACGATTCGCAGCACCATCGACCGGTTGGCAGGCTACAAAATCAATCGGCTACGAGTCCTGTTGTACGGCCGCAACAAGCCCAGACCGTGGAACCAGCCGGTTGTGCCGACCGAGCGTTTTCAGTTGCATCTGAATCCCTGGCCTGCCGAACGTCCCAACGACGTGGCGAATCCCGGTTTTGACTTGACGCGGTTCAACGTCGACCACTGGCAGAAGTACGAGCGCCTGTTGCGTTACGCCCGCGAGCGAGACGTGGTCGTCTCGGTCATCTTCTACATCGGCGGGCAGGTCCTGCCCACGCCTTTCGAGGCAGGCAGTGCCGAGGAAGATCTGTATTATCGTTACGGCGTTGCGAGACTGGCCGCGTTCTCGAACGTCACGTGGGATCTGGGCAACGAATACAATTTCCACCGCCCCGCTCCGACCTGGGCGGACGAGATGGGAGCGAAGGTCAAGAGTTGGGATCCGTACAATCATCTCTGCTCGGCTCACAACGTTACGCACCGCACGCCGAACTCGGCCTGGTGCGACATGCAACTGATCCAGCGTTGGGACGACGGGCAAAACGCGTTCATGCTCGGCCAACGCCAGGAGCAGGAGAAGACCGGGCGGATCATCCCGCAAATCAACGAAGAGTACGGCTACGAAGATCTCTGGGAGAAGACTCCGGGCCAGCGGCAGGCTGACACGCGCCGGCGCTGCGCCTGGGAGATCGTGATGGCCGGCTGCTATCAAACGACCGGCGAATCGGCTCGCACAGGCACGGGCGTCGCGCCCGACACCGGGGGTGGCTGGGTCAACGGCCGCGGCGACGATTCAATGACGATGCTCGGCGACTACCGGCGTCTGGCCGAGTTCTTTACCGCCTTCGACTGGTGGACCTGCCAGCCGCGGAACAGTCTGGTCGAACAGCAATTACCTTGTCTGGCTGTCGAGGGTCAACGCTACGTCGTCTATTTGCCGACGGGCGGACGAGCCACGATCAAACTGAACGAAGGCAAGTACCGCGCCCAGTGGTTCAATCCCCGGACGGGGGATTTCGCCGAGGCGGGCGTGGCCGTCGCCCCGGTCTGGACGTCGCCCGACACGCCGGATCGCGAGGACTGGACGCTGTTGCTGGAACGCGACGATGCAGCCGTCGATCGCACGCCGCCTCGATTGATCGCAGCCACCGCCGCCGGCTCGAAACAGGTTGACGTGGTCTTTTCGAAATCGGTCGAGCAAACGTCTGCCTGTGATCCGGCCAACTACTCTCTGAGTGGGAATATCCGAGTCGTCACGGCCGCTCTGATCGACGAAGCGGGGCGGACCGTCCGGCTGACGACCTCGCCGCTGACCGAGGACGTGCGATACACGCTGACCGTGCGCAACATCCGCGACCGTGCCGAGCAGCCGAATGCAATTCGGACCGAGGAGCACGCCACGTTCCTCCGCCGCAACCCGGGACGGCCGTTGGTGGTTCTGGCCTTCAACGAAGGGCAAGGCCAGACGACGGGCAATACCGGGGCGTCGGCCGAATCGGACGCCACTGCGACCTTGACGGCCAAGTGGCCACGGTGGTCGACGAATTCACCAGCGGGCGGCGACGGCAAGTCGCTCGATTTTGGCGATACTTCGGGTGAGTATGCCGTGGATCTAGGCAACGAAGCCCCGGAACTGCTGCGAGGCTTGAAGTCATTCACGATCACGGGCTGGTTGAACTGCCGTTCGCTCGCGGTGGGACCCGGCGGCAATCGCATCGTCCACATGGCCGACACGATGGGTAGCCGTGCCGGGCTCGATCTGGTCGTGGAGGCAAAGGGCGCGTTAGTGCTGGGCGTCAATGCCTATCCGGACGTATCCCCGGCGAGCAGCCGTACGACGGCGATTTCCGCCGACCCCAACGTTGGGCCTGAAAACTGGCGATTTTTTGCCGTGACTTACGATGCGACGACCGCGATGGACAATATACAATTCTACCTTGGCGATGCCCGACGCCCAGCCGAGCTGGATCGCGCCGTGACCTACGCTCAAGGCGAGTTGGGACCGCGCACCGGCCCCTTGACCGTCGGCGCTTTCAGTCCGGCCATTCGCACCGGCAAAGGCGATCGAGTGTTTCGAGGCCTGATCGACGATATCCGCGTGTTCGGCAGCTCCACCAACGGCGCTGGAGCCTTGGACTTGGATCAAGTACGCAACATTCAACTAGGAGAACGGGCCGAACGATGACGAAGCCGAGACTGAACTGTGTCACGAGTCTACTGATCGCGACGGTTGTGATTTCCGGCGGTCGTGCAGCAGATCGTCCTCTGCGGCTGGGGCCCGGCGTCGAGAATCTGCTGGTCCAGGCCAAGATCTCCGGCAATCTGGAATTGCTCGACAAAGGTATGCGCGGCGCGGCGGACCACGTGGTCTACGACCCGCGACGAGCCGAGTTTGTGAAGCCCAGCCAATACAACGAATACGGAGTCGGTTTCGGCCAGGATCTGGGCGTGGTGCCGGAACGGCAAGCAGCCTGGTGGATGGCCGAATGGGCCGAGCCGATCCAGGCTAATCTGATCTTGCTGACAGGCGTCTATCCCAATCAGCCGCAGCCTGACACGGCCTGGAAAGTCGAGATTCGCCGGAACGGCGTCTGGAAAACGCACGCTTCGGGCGTCGGCGACTGGTACGACAGCGGCCGTTACGTTTGGGGTGGCCCGGACACGGAACCGATCTCGCTCGATGCTGTCCGCATCAGCGTCTTTAGCAAAGACGACGCCACGCCGATCAAGAGCATCCATTTCCGCGGCGAATCGGGACGGTCCTGGATCGTGGCACATGTCACGCCAGACGACATCATTGCAGCCGCACCCTTTCAGGCCCGCATCACGCCGCTGACTCAGCCGGTAATGGCGGGCCAGACGGTCACGTTCGACGGCAACGGTTCGACGATCGCCACAGGCGATTTCTCCTGGGATTTCGGCGACGGTTCGCAAGCCCAAGGAAAACGGGTTGAACATCTCTTCCAGGCTCCAGGTATCCGCAGAGTGACGTTGACCGTTTCTGATGGCAAGCACAAACACGTCGGCTTGGCGCTCGTTCGAGTGCACACCTCGGACACGCTACAGATTCCTCAAGTCCACCTGGACACGGACCAGAAGAACGAGCAGGACGATCAACACTACCTCGGCTATGCCCTGTTCAGCGAGTTGGACGTGCTGGGCGTCAACAGCGTGCACCACGGCGGTGGGCAGGAGCCCGTGAATTACCGCGAGATCCTGCACGTGCTGGATTTGGCCAAACAGAGCGGCTTGCCCGAAGATCGCGAACCGTTCGTCTTCCGCGGTGCGGATTGCCGTCTCTCGCCGCCAGCCAGCGGCAACTGGTTCGACACCGAGCCCGAAGTGTCTGACGCCAGCGAGGCGATCCTGGCCTCGGCCCGCGGCGCATCGCCGACCAATCCCGTCTGGGTAGTTCCTGTCGGCCCCAGCACCAACGTCGCCTCGGCCATCCTGCAAGCTCGTGCCGAGGGGCTTGAACTGAAAGACCGGCTGCGCGTGATCTGGCTGGGTGGCTCCAACAATTCGATCGGTGGCGAGTTCAACGGAAACAACGATCCATGGTCGATGTACGTCGTCGCGCAGAGCGGCGTGGAAACCTGGATCGTACCGGCACCGGTCGGCGCTCGGGTGGCGATCGACAAACGCACCGAAGGCCACCTGTACGCCGATAATCCGCTGGGCCAGTACTTGAAACAGATTGTACCCGCCAAACATAAGCCGTTGTACGATGCCAGCACGCTCTCGTCGATCATCAGCTTGCGGCTCGACCTGGGCTGGATCAAAGAAGTGGAACGCGTCACCGTTTCCGGGCCGGATCAGCGTTACGCCTGGAGCCGTAGCGAAGATCCCAATGCCGTGTATGTAATTCGAGAAATCGACCAACAGGCCATGCAGCGAGACCTGTTCGAGACGATGAAGGGCAAGCCGACCCGGCTGATCGACGTCGCAGATCGTTGAACATGCTCCACTTGACATAGGCCGTCGGTATCACGCCTTTCGCCGCACACAACCTGACCTTCTTTCACGAAGAAAAACTCCCCATGAAATTTGCTAACGAACGTTTCCGTTACCTACTTGTCAGTTTCTTGCTGATCCTGCCAAACCTCGTTTCGGGCCGTGCGATCGCCGACGACGTCGAGCAGTGGGGCGCGTGGGAGGCGTCGCTGGACGGTCCCCGCGATGGCAACCCGTATCTGGATGTGTCACTGTCCGCCGCCTTCAGCCAGGGTGACAACCGCATCGTCGTCCCGGGATTCTACGATGGCGCGGGCGCGTTCAAGATACGTTTCTCGCCGTCTGCACAGGGCGAGTGGCGCTATGAGACGCGGAGCAACCGCCCGGAATTGAACGGCAAGAGTGGAACGTTCACCGCCGGTTCGCCGTCGGCGAACAACCATGGACCGATCGAAGTCTTCAAGACGTTCTATCTCCGTTACGCCGACGGCACACCGTATCATCAATTCGGGACGACCTGCTACGCCTGGATTCATCAGACCACCGGGTTGCAGCAGCAGACGCTCAAGACCCTGGCCGCGTCGCCCTTCAACAAGATCCGCTTCTGTGTGTTTCCCAAGTCGTACACCTACAATCAGAACGAACTGGAATTGTTTGCTTTTCAAAAGCGGGCCGATGGCAGTTTTGATTTCGATCGTCCCGATCCGGCCTTCTGGCATCACATCGAGCAGCGGATCCTCGACTTGCAGCAGTTGGGCATCCAAGCCGACTTGATTCTCTGGCATCCCTACGACCGCTGGGGATTCAAGAGCATGAGTGACGCAGAGGATGACCGCTATCTGCGCTATTGCATCGCCCGGCTTTCCGCCTATCGCAACGTCTGGTGGTCGCTGGCCAACGAATACGACTTCATGAGCAACGTCGGGGGGCGCGACAGGGGAAACAAAACCATGGAGGATTGGGACCGGTTCTTCAGTATTCTCCAGAACGAGGATCCTTACCAGCGACTTCGCGGCATCCACAACGGCGCGTTGTGGTACGACCACACCAAAGCGTGGGTCACGCATGCCAGTCTGCAAACTCCCAACATGGCCGGCGGCGTCGGATACCGTGCCCAGTATCAGAAACCGGTGATCTTCGACGAGTGCAAGTACGAGGGCGACATTCCCCAAGGTTGGGGCAACCTGGACGCGAAAACGATGACCCAACGGTTCTGGCTGGGCACGATGAGCGGCTGTTACGTTGGTCACGGCGAAACCTACAAGCATCCCGAAGATATCCTCTGGTGGTCGAAGGGCGGCGTGCTACACGGCGAAAGCCCCAAACGGATTCAGTGGCTGAAGGAGTTCATGGCCCAAGCACCGCCCTTCGACGAACTGCAACCGTTGGGCGACGACCAGGGGCGGTACCTGCTGGCCCAGCCCGGCGGCAGATACTACCTGCTTTATTGCCTGGGACCGCAGCCCCAGACCGTCGAACTGGCCGGCGACGGGGCTTACAAAGTGGATCTCGTCGATCCGTGGGAGATGGCCGTTTTGCCATTGGGTACGGCGCAGCCGGGCAAGTACACGGTCCAACCGGCCAAGTCGGATGTGGCGTACCGATTCACGCCCTACGCACTCGGTGAGAAGCTGCGGCCGGAGGCGAAGATCTCGGCGTCGCCTATCGAAGGTCTCCCGCCACTGACCGTGACGTTCCGCAGCGAGACGGACGCGGTGGCGGCCTGGGAGTTCGGCGAC
>Ga0307380_10001366_pt1 | contig 35868 bp, 18 predicted proteins | sample UN3MG_FD_202239 | JGI IMG/M metagenome (GOLD analysis project Ga0307380, IMG submission 202239) | Soil microbial communities from Risofladan, Vaasa, Finland - UN-3 | ecosystem: Environmental > Terrestrial > Soil > Coastal area > Acid sulfate soil | place: Finland: Risofladan, Vaasa | collected...
GTTCAAGCTGAGGGCTTGAAGTAGGTTCTGTTCCGCTTCCTGGGGCTTTTCCAGAATGGTATAAGCCAGACCCAGATTATGATAAGCCACCGGATCTTTTGGGTCAGAATCACGGGCGCGCTGGAAAGCTTCGATCGCCTGGGTATATTTTTTCAGAACCATGTAAAGCATACCGATGTTGTTATGGAGCGCTGGTGATTCAGGCTTGATTGCCTCCACCTTTCGGTAATATTCCATGGCCTCATCCTGTCTGCCGTTCTGAGCAAGCAGGGTGCCGAAATTGACCAGGAGAGGAACATCCTGTGGATAAAATTCGATAGCCCTCAGGTAGGCTTTCCTGGCAGCTTCGAAATCGCCGATCCGGCCGTAAAGCTCAGCTAGTTGAGTCAGAGCCATGCGATGCTGCGGGATGAGAGCCAGAGCCTTCTGGTAATGGATTATTGCCTGTTCAGCCTGCCCGGAGAGGTAAAGCACCATGGCCATCATAAATTGTGCCTCCCCGTTGCCCTTGACCTCTTCCCAGCGTTTCTGTAAAAGTGAGTAAACCTCCTGGTATTTCTTGGCCCAGATAAGCACCTTGGCCAGGTTCACTACCCCCTTGCTCAAATATTCGGGGGTCATAGAATCCATTACTTCCCGGTAAATCCTCTGTACGGACTCCTGGTTCGGCATGCTGATATTCCCCCAAAGCCCCTGAGAACGCATCCAATCCATGATTGTCAAGGCAATAAGCAAGTTGCCCTCAGGGTCGGGATGAATATGATCCATAAGTACTTCACTGCCTAATATATGACCGGGGCACCGAGATTCGAAAAGCGGAGGGAGATCGAGAAGAGTGACCCCCGCCCGGCTTGTCTCCTCACGCAAGGCTTGATGAATCGGTTCCTGGGCACGCAAGGGGCAGACATCGAGATCTCGCGCCTGAATGAAAGCCTTTTTTGAGGTCATGGAATCTCCCAGAGAAAGGAGGACACGTCCTAGGTAGAAATAACTATCTGCATAAAAAGGATCAAGCCGGACAGCCTCCTTAAGGGTTGCTAAAGTCTTTTCGGTCTGGTCGGCATTAAGCTGAGCTATTCCCTGGGAGACAAGCCGCAGAAGGTGCAGGCGCTGGTTGCTCGAAAAGCTGCTTGAGGCCATGCTTTTAAACGGCGAAAAATCCTTCAGATTGTCAAGAGGACGGCAGAAAACTACGGGCACACCTTTCTCGTTGCAAAGCTCGATCATTCTGGCTACGCTGATCCTAAAATGTTCGAACACGCCTTGGGCCAGAAGTGAATCCCGTTGGTAATATTCAAGCCCCACGCTTTTATCAAGCAGAGTCTCTACATCAATTGGCAGAAGAGTAGCCCCTGAATCCAGAACCTTTTTCTTTTTGCTGGGGAAATCAGATCGAACCGCCCGGTAAATCTTGTTTAACATGTTATATAGCCTGAGCTTTGCGAGGTAGCCTTCAATCTTGATCAAAGCCGGGGGCCGGTTCAGTAATTGCGGGTATGTGCGGGCTTCGAGAAACTCGTTGTGCCCGGAGTAAATGATAATGAGGTCCGGCTGATAAGTAAGTATTTCTCTGAGCACCAGCACTACCCGGTAACTCGCGTAACTGATACCGCCCGCGTTGATTACTTCGAAGCGCCTTCCCGGCTCCGCCTGTTTATTGAGCAGACGTTCGAGCCAGCCGCCGAATGAGGTCGGCGCTGCGTAAGGGTGTCCATAAGTGGTAGATCCGCCGAGAGTGAAAATCCGGAAAGTACCCGGGTCCTTCCTGACTCTGAAATCCTGCTCGTTGAACCACTGGAGTTTATAAGGAGTGGTTTTCGCCCTCAAGGTGCCATCAGCAGCCCGGTACCGGGTATATAATGGGTGCGTACCGCTGAATCCTACGAAAGGGTCTTCCCCAGCCTGGGAAAGAACTCCGAAAGGCAGAAAGCGCAGGACAAGTTCCACCAGAAATAGTAACGTCAGACCAAAAAGGATGAGACCCAAACCCTGGAAAAATTTAACCTTTTTTCTATGCTGCGGCTTGGTTTTCTTGGAAGAAGGAGTTTTCGGCATCTTAGGAAGAGACTCTTAAAGTTCATTAAAACATTTTATCCAATATTCCACATATAAAAGTTGGTAGTCGTTATTTTATTCTATATTGATAATTTAGAACCCGGACTTTCGCACTTTGGGCTTGAGTAAAGATATTTTTTAGCGTCTTTCTCGAAAAATAAATAGAATGTTTCAGATTTCCAATAATTAGATTGGTAAAAACAGAAAAAAGAGACTCAATCCCTCAATTCTTTCTTTTCTTGTTCAGTAGCGAAATTGCATTTTTTTCGGATTTCGAGCCAGATTTATGTTTATCTCTGCGGTTAAAAAATCACCCGGTCTGGTTTTTACCAGGCCGGGTGATTACTGATATTATCAGGTTAAAGACCGGATATCAGAAACCGAAGCTGACCGTGAAGAAGTTGTCAGCGGAAAGCCTTCCCTTGTTCCGGTAAGCGTAGTCGAACCTGAAGAGCTTGCCGCCGAAGTTACGCTGAATACTACCGCCGAAGCTCAAGCCCCGCAGGGTCGAGTTATCTCCGTAGTATTCATAGCCGAACTGATCATGTTTGGCCGTATACTTATCGGTTTGGAACGAGAAGCCCATGCGCAGCGCGGCGGAGTAGGCCGGGGTGAAGTTGTAATTGACTTCCGGACCGGACGGCCGTCCTCTCGCCTCGATACGCCTGGCCAACCTGAGGGACGGGTTCGAGGATTACGAATACTTCCGGCTGCTCAAAAACCTGAAAGGCGATGCCAGGATACCCCCCGAAGTGGTGGCTTCCCCGACCGAATACTCCGCTGATCCCGGACTTTTCTACAAGACCAGGGCCGCGGTCGCCTCCGAGATTGAATCGCTCTCCGGCTCGCCGGAAGGGCAGGCCCGTTTAGAAGCCTGCCGCCTCCCTTTTCTCACTCTTCATTAAAGGTATTCGAATCACCGAGTATTTTACCCTCGAGCTCCGGGCCGATGTTCCGGAAGCGGCTCTGGTGGACAGTGGTAAAAGGCTTTTTCAAAAGAGTAAACGTGTTGTTCTCCACTCGGACAGTCATGTTCACCGGATGGTAGGAATTGAAAAACAGATCGTTGGACATGAAACGGTTGTCGTGGACCCATGCCGCGTACTTTCCTTGCGCGGCTGACCCCCTGGTCATGGCCACGAACATGATACTCGTGGCCCACTGGCCGGTGTCGCCATAATCGCCGTGGCGGGTCTCCCTATAAGTGGTGATCCCGATAAAGGTATTATCGTAGATTTCGTTCATCCCCTCGGGATCGTAAAAATCGAGGTTGAGCGGAGTCGGAGGGACATACTCCCATTTCATGTAAACCGAGTATTCTCCCGGCTCAACCTTCTGAAGACCAGCAAACAGCGTGTGGGCGTCATTGCTGTCGATCCGGGCCGGCGGCAGGTCCGGGGAGTACTTCAGATAGTAGAACCGCCAGCGGTCTTTTCCCCAGTCCTGGCTGTTGTCGACCAGCCTGCCGCTTTCGACGGCGCTGGCCCGCGAGCGGATATAGACCCCGTTTTCGACCTTGTCCGCGGGGTCTCCCCGGCCGCCGGAATCGACCGGCTGTTTCTGCGCTATGCGCACGAAGTTGCCGTAAACCTTGCAGTTTCTCACCCCGCCTCCCTCGAGCTTTATCCCGTGCAGCTCGATCAGCCGGTGGTGGAAGGGCCGGGTCCCCTCGGGCAGGTCCGACAAGTGCATGTGGCCTTGGGTGTCGATATAGTTGTCGTGAAATTTGATGCCCTCGTGCTTGATGTGCACGGCCCGTCCGGTGGAAGTGATTTTGTTGTGGTGCACTTCCGAGTCCGCGCTGGGGATTATGGCGTAGCCGTTGACATACTGTTGATGGTGGTGGATATCGTTATGGTCCACCTCGACATTCGGGCCGCTGTCACGCATTTCTATCCCGCGGTGGCAGCCCTCGGTGAGCAGGTTGTCGTGAATGTGCACGTTCCCATCCTCGCTGGACACCGCCACAAGCACGAGGGCGTTGCCGGGGTAGTGACGGCTTTCGATCTCAGTCACCCGGCTGAAAAAGTGGTTGTGGTGGATGTGGGCCTTGGCCGCGGCCGAGACCTCGATCGGGTAGGCGCACTTGAGCTGGACATCCGTGTCTATGCCGAAGACTTCCATGGGGAAGGGCCGCTTGAGGCTGGCCACTGCGCAGCTGTAGTCCCGCGAGCGCCGGCCCTGGACGATCTTCCCGTTACAGAGCACGGCCGGGGCCTCGGTAACCAGGCGCACGCCGTAAACTTGCTCCGAGGTGTCGTTGCCGAAAGTTACCGTGTGGCCGTCCAGATCGAGGGTCGAGCCGGCGCCCCTGATCTCGATAGCCGTGCCGTCCGTGGTGATGTCCCGGGTGAGGATATAGTAGGTGTCCGGCCGGTCGAGGATATAGGGAGGCCCGCCGGCAATGTCCTGGGGGATGCGCACGGCATCCGGCCTGCGCTGCGGGGTGAGCTGAAGGATTTCGCTTTCGCTGCGCCGGCCGCTTTCCGGATCGATTACCACCATGCGGTAGTAATAAGTGCTGCCGGTATCGAGGCCGGTCAGCCGGTGGAAATGGGACCAGCGGGGTATCCTGGTCTCCTCGGTCTTAAGACCCAGCTTCACGGTCTTGCCGTACTCGACAAAACTTGTGGCCGAGGAGCTGATATCCCCGAGCTGCCAATAGATCACCGCCGAGGTTTCGCTGGTATAATTCCATTGCCGGCAGAAAGGACCATCGGCCCTTAGGGCAGCCGACCAGACCAGTACCAGGAAACAGATGATGGATGAGAGGAGTCTGGCGCGATAAAATTCCATATATTTCTCCGGTTTAGTGAGAACAAAAAATACTCTCCAGACTCAGTTCTTTCAATTTTTAGAAAGAAATACAATCCAGAGGCAACAAAGGTCGGCTCTCATAAATAATTACCCTGTCTTTTATAAACCCTTTTCCATCTGCCGCGCCAGCCAATTAATAATCTTCTCTCTCCAATCCGGAGGAGAACCGTGACCTGTCGTGTAGAAATTCTCTATGGTTCTTCTGCCTTTGAGGTTATTATAAGCCGAATAAACCCTGGTGGGGGGACAGGTCGGATCGATAAAGCCGACACCGATCAGTGTCGGCGACTGGATCAGCTCCGCAGCCAGCGCCGCATCATAATAGGACATGGTTCTCACTATTTTCGCCAGGTCGCTCGCGCCCTGAGAATCAGGCCGATTCCTCCGGGCGTAAAGACTGGCGGTATTGTCGCAAAAAGCCGGAACCGTGGCCACGACGGCCTTGATGCGTTTATCCAGGGCTGCGGAAAGAAGGCTCAGCCCACCGCCCTGGCTGCCGCCGAAAACGATGATCCGGCTGGTGTCCACATCCGGGCGTGTGCAGAGATAATCGAGGGCCCGCATCGCCCCCTGAAGCACCCGGCGGTGGTAATAATGGTAGGGGTCTTCCCTGCCGAAGCTGTGGTAGCCAGCCAGGAGGCCATTTTGCAGGTTCACGAAATATCTGATCTCATCATCCGCGGGCTTTATTTCCTGTGCGGCACCGACAATCTCATGGTTTTTCTGCTCCAGCCCATGCACCTCGATGGCCAGAACAGCCATCCCCGCCTGGGTAAATCCCGCAAACCGCCCGGTTCTCCCGACACCGGATCCGGGGATGGAAAGCACTGTCGGGAAAGGCCCTCTACCCTCAGGCAAATGCAGCCAGCCGTAAACCCGTGTGCCATTGACATTGGCCAGGCTGACCTTGAAACGCCGTGCGTCACCCGAATCGACAACAGCCACCTCCTCGAGCCGGGCCTCGACAGGTATTCTTAAAAGTTCCGCCCTGGCCTCCCGCCAGAAGCTATCGAAATTCTCCGGCAGCCTGCCGGTGGGGCGGATCGCCTCGACACTGAAACCACAGCCGCACGCCGCGCGCAGAGTGTCATCGCCTACAATCCAGCTCAGGTCGCAGCGTAAAAATCCCGGTTTATCCATCGTACCTCTGAGCTTGCCTGCACCCCGTTTCAGCTCGAGCTCGCCCTCGGCCAGAATGACAATTCCATCCTCACTCAGGCGGTAGGCGACCCGGGACACCCCCTCGAGACTCCCGGGAGCCCATACCCGGATATTCATTAGCGCCGTATCGCCGAGCTGGTAAAGATATTTCCCATTCTCGGGCAAGATTTCGATAGAAGGAGCTTGCGCGGCTCGCCCAAATAAACATCCGGCAATAACGGCCATTAAAAGCACTAGACATTGACGTGTTCTTCTCCACATGTCTGCCTCATCAGGAAATAAGTATAGTAATTTAATATTTGAGCAGATTGTTTCCGGCCTCGACACTTTTTTCAAGCGCAGGGCCGACAGACCTGAACCGGCTTTCCCGCTCAGTGACCAGCAGAGTATCGACCAGGGTAAAGGTGTTGTTTTCTATCAGGATGGTCATGTTCGGCGGCTCGTAGGAATTGAGGAACAGGTCATTGGAAATGAAATTGTTGTCATGGATGTACGCTGAATATTTGCCTGGCTCGGCCGGGCCTTGCAGCATGTGGACGAACATGATTCCCGTGGCCCATTGTCCGCTGTCTCCGTAGCCGCCGTTGCGCGTGTTCTGGTAACAGGTCAGGCCGATGAATGTGTTGTTGTAGACCTCGTTCATGGCATTGGGATCATAGCAGGCGATATTGAGCGGGGTCGGCGGGACAAAGGTCCATTTCATGTAGACCGAGTATTCTCCCGGCGCGGCCGCGGAGAAATCGGCGAACAGGGTTGTGGCGTCGTTGCTGTCGATCCTGGCCGGGGGCAGCCCGGGAGAGTATTTGACATAATAGCCCTGCCAGCGGTTGGGCTCCCAGTTACGGGTAACGTCCACCAGCCGGTCCCGGCAGAGCGCGGTGGCGACAGAGCGCAGGTAGACGCCGTTCTCCATCTTGTCCGCCGGATCGCCCTGCCCGTCGGAGTCCCGGGGCAAGATCTGAGTGATCCGGACAAAGTTGTTGTAAACCTTGCAATTTTTGACCCGGCCATCTTCAAATTTAATCCCGTGGACCTCGATCAGCAGGCGCTGGAAGGGGCGGAACCGGGGAGGCTCGTCCGAAAGCTGGAAATGGCTGTGGGTGTCGATATAGTTGTCGTGGACTTTCACATTCGCCTGCTGAATGTGTATAGCCCGGCCGCAGGAGGTGATCTTGTTGTGGTGTATGTCCGAGCCCGCGCTGGGGATTATCGCGTAGCCGTTGACATACTGCTGGTGGTGTTGGATATCGTTGTGGTCAACCTCGACATGCGAGTCGCGCCCGACACTCGGTACCACCTCGCGCAGATGGATGCCCCGGTGGCAGCCCTCGGTGAGCATGTTGTCGTAGATGTGGACATTTCTCAGGCTCAGCCAGACCGGATCGCCGCCTACCAAGAGCAGAGTGTTGCCGGGCTGGTGACGGCATTCCAGCTCGGTGACCCGGCTGTAGATGCAGTTATGATGAATCTGCGCCGGCGGCCCGACCGTGAAATCCATCGGCAGGGCGCACTTGAGGCTGACCTCCGTGCTGATGCCGAATATTTCTATCGGCTGGGGACTTTTTAGGCTGGCGATGGCCACGCTGTATTCTTTAGACCTCCTGCCCTGAACGATTCGTCCATTGGCGATAACCGTCCTGCCGTCGCGGTTTTCCACCAGCACGCCATAGGCCGGATCGTCCGTGTCATCGCCGAAAATAACCAGGTGTCCGTCCAGATCCAGGGTGACATTGTCTGCGCTGATCTCGAACGCCGTGCCGTCACAGAGGATATCCACAGCCAGTATATAACGGGTGTTCGGACGGTCGAGGACGTAAGGTGGTCGGTCGGTCAGGCCGGAAGGTATATGCACCGCATCGGTCTGAGCTGTGGTCGTAAACTCGAGGATATCACTCCGAGTCGCCTCGCCGCTCCGGGGATCGACAACCGCCATGCGGTAGTAATAGGTGACGCCGCTCTCGAGGCCGGTCAGACGGTGAAGCTGCGACCAGCGGGGCTTCCTGGTCTGCTCTGTCCGGAGACCCAGTTTTCTGGTCCTGCCGTACTCGACAAAACTCGTGGCCGAGGAGCTGATATCCCCGAGCTGCCAATAGACTACCGCCGAGGTTTCGCCAGCGTAGCTCCACCGGCGCTGGAAACAGCCGCTCTCCTGGGCCCGGGTGGGGCTATTGCTCCATAGTAAACAACAGAGTAAAGCGACAGTCAGGTAAAGAAATCTCTTTTTCATTATTCCCTCCCCAGGTCCGGTTCTCCGCATTTGTGGCATTTAAAAAAGACCCTCTTGCAGTTCTAGCCCACCTTTACAGCCTCAATCTCTTTTATCCGCAGTCCGAGGCATATTCTCTGATTCAGGGTCCGGGTGCGCCGCTGAAGGTCATTTCTCCGATTTGCCGGCATTTTCAGCGGTGCGGAAAGAGAAGATCTCACCCCAGTTCCCCGCCTCCTGGCGGCTGTCCCTGGCCCTGATTTTCCAATAGTACGTGGTCCCCGGGTTGAGAAAGCTCCCGGGGACTGTCCAGGCGCATTCCGGGGAACCGACATTCTGGTATAGAGACATCGATAGAGGCCAGCGGCAGTCGGGGCGCAGGCTGACCATGACCTGGTAGTCTGTCACCCGGTCGCCCTGGTCGGGGTCTTCGGCCGGCCGCCACTGGAGCCGGGGAGTGAGAGTCGCTACTTCGGCCCTGTCGGCCGGGCTGACCGCCCTGGTGATCCGCCCGGGAGGATTGTCATTGTCGCGCTCGCGCCATTTCCAGCTCAGACGTACTTTCTTTCCCGGAGCCGTGCTTGAATCACGGTAGCGGATTAAGTTACGGCCCAAGGAAAGAGCGGGAAGGCTGTGCGGGGAGACCTGCAAATCGGTGACCGACTTGAACCAGGACACACCGGACTGAGTGGGCGGGTTCGACCCGGCGTTGCCCAGCAGCGAAAAACCGACTTCGTACCCGTAAAGCGGCTCTTCCTTGTCGATGTGATGGTCGAGGCAGAGTTCCACGGTTTCGAACGGCCCATATCTGCCCCTATGCCGAGCCAAATTCCCTGGTTCGAAGTCAGGAAATCCCCAGAAGACTGAAGCATCGTCCAATCGGGAGTTACCTTCCCTGACCAGCGTGCACCAGAAACGACCGCCGATCGCCGGGTAAGGGCTCCTGATGGGAATGGTGAAACGCGCCGGACGAGAATAACTCTTGTCATGCAGCCTGTTGATATGGATCGCCGGTTTCCTGCCGTTGTGCCCGGACGTGCTGATATTTTCTATCACTTTCAGATAATCCAGCATGTCCACCTGATCAAGATCCGGCTCCCAGATCAACTGCCCGTTGGCGTAGCGCTCAGGGGCGACCGGACGGTTCAGGCTGGACTCATACTTGCCCAGCACCCCCTGCCACCAGCGGATAAGTCGCTCCCCCGGCTTGAGATTGTAAGACATCTTATAATCTTTCTCGATTTCTTCATCATGACTGTGTTCCTCGTAATTGTCATCCGCGGAGGTGATCCAGCTCACGAACTCGCGGGTCAGCTCGGGTGTTTCGCCGGGACGCACCCAAGGATCGAACGGTGCATGGATAGTTCGTTCCACAAGCCAGCCATCCTGCTCCAGCTCGGCCAGGCTGGCCACAGTCCGGTTGTCGCGGGCCAGGTAGAACACTTTCCCGTTACCGTCGAAATAATGCCAGGCGCCATCATAGTAGACCTCGTTGACTGTATGGTGCCAGATTTCCTGGATTTTGGCCGGAAGTCCGGCGGAGGTAAAGAGGGCCTTGAGCCAGGCCGCGGTAAAACCACAGATCCCGTACCCGTAACAGTTCATGGCAATCACCGGGTGGCGGGCCCGGCTGTCTTGGGGCGAGCGCTGAAAACGCTTCCAGTGGACCCACTCCCAAATCGCCAGGGCTTTCTCCTCATCAGTCCGGCAACCCTCGGTGATTTCCTTGACCATCGAGTCGATGTCGTACCAGTCGAATTTGCCGTTGACACTGATCCGCGGGTCCACCACAGGTGTCGGGCCGAGGTTCTCGACTGTCACTTCGATGTTCTCGGGATCCAGCGTACCGCCAACCTCGATTATGAACTCTTCTTCGGCCGAAGCGACCACACGGCTGAACGATCTCTCCTCACCGGCAGTCAGCATCGAAACAGCGGCAAAGATGACAAAAACGGCCAAAAGCGGGCTTGCTGCCAACATCGTTCTGCACCTGATCACTGTGGTTTCCTCCGTTTATGGTTTAATTCCGATCGTTATTCCGCTCAATCCAGTGTTACCTGTTATTCCTCATATTGAAGCCAAAAATAGTATACTCAGCCCGCTTCTTTGGAAAAATCAGGACCTCGACTTTGCGGCCCGGAAGTGTGTCGAAAAAAATCAAAGTCTATGATATCCCTCGAGGCCAAAGGAGCGGTTTGCAGACCGCTCCTACAAAATATAAATATCCCAGGCAGTTACAATATCGTTTTACTGTTTTTCCGTTCTGATTTGTAAAAATGAATAATTTTTCAAAACGCTGCCGGATCGGACGATTTTATTGATGAAAGAGTTGCGAAATAAAAAAATGTCTTAAATGTTCCTGTAAAACTGATTATCAGGAGCCGGTTATAAATTATTTTTATACAGTCGTGCCGGGTTTTCAATAAAATCTCCCGGCCCCTGGCGGAGCCGGGAGATTTAGTCAGGCTGTAATCAGTTACACCACAGGCTAGAAGCCGAAGCTGATAGTGAAGAAGTTATCGGCGGAGAGACGACCCTTGTTTCGGTAAGCGTAATCGAAGCGAACAACCTTGCCGAGGAAATTACGCTGTAAACCGCCGCCCAAGCTCAGGCCTCGCAGCGTCGGATCGTCTCCGTAATAGTCGTAGCTGAACTGGTCAACTTTGTTCGTGTACTCATCGGACTGAACCAGCCAGCCTATACGCAGCGCTGCGGATTGGGCGTGGTTGAAGTTGTAATTGAATTCCGCGCCCACCGAATAGCTGATCGGGATGTAGTTCGGCCGGGCCAATTCACCACTTACCAGCAAATTGGCCTTCTCACTGGTAAAGGCGTTATACCCCAGGGCTATTTTTACGGTGGTGGGCAGACGATAGGTGTGGGTTTCGATCTTCAGAATCCGGTTACCTTTCTTGGAGGTAGAATACGGGTCTTTAGTGTAATCGGAGTACCCATCGGGGAAACTGCCGCCGGAGTCTTCCGGACCCACACTCTTGCGCAGGTTGGAACCGTCCATGGTCATGTTGGTTCCCAGATTCTGGATCATGAAGGAGAACTTGATTTCACGGTCCATCAGCTCTGCGTGGTACATCGCCCCGGCATCGATAGCGAACGCGTCTGCCGAGAGGTTGTTCCACACGTCCTGGTGGACGTATTTCAAGTTTATCCCGCCGATGAACCTGTCAGAGAAATTGTAGGCCATTGACCCGCCCATCTGGAAATCATAGGCTCTGTAGAAGTTTCCCGTGCCTTCCGGCTGGGTAACGGTCGTGATCTCCAACTCAGGAACGTTCAGGTAACCGAAAAATCCACCCAAAACCAGATTGCCGTCTCCGATCGGCGCGGCCGCAGCCACGTAGCTGTAGGTCAGGTCCAGGGTGTAATCCACCACGGTCACCATTACTTCCCTCTGCCGGAGGAATCCCAGTCCAGCCGGGTTCCACCAGGTGGCGGAGATATCGTCCGCTATCGCGGTGTATGAGTTACCCATGGCGATACCCCTGGCACCGACCGGGATCGTCAGGAACTCAGCGGCCCTGACTCCCACGAAAGAGGCGTTTTCCTGCCGGCCTTGGGTCAGATACTTGTCCAGACCGCTGTACTCCTGATTGGACACACCCTGAGCGAACAGGGAGAAAGTGGCCGACAGCGAAATCGCCAAAGCTATCGTTAAGGCTCTTCCAGCCTTCTTTATCAACATGTATGACCTCCGTAACTGAACGAGGAAGAACTCGTGTTGATGTGTGGTTTCATCTGTCTAAACCTGCAGAGTCAGTTGATGATATAAAACCTACCGGTATAGCTCTTTCCCCGCTCATCAGTAACATGATAGAAGTAAAGACCGCTGGCCACTGTCTGCCCGAACCGGTTGCGCATGTTCCAGGCCTCGGTTCCGCCGTGGTTGTCGTAGCCCGTGTAAGTGGGCGCAACACCCAGGGTCAGGTTGTCGTAGTCGGTGTAGTTACCCCAGCCGGAACGGTTCGAACCGATATGGTTGAGCACGTTGACCAGGTTCCCGCCCAGGCTGTAAATACGGATCGTGCAATTGGCCGGCAGGTTGACGAATTCGATACGCCGGGCGTCGGGCGAATAATCCAGGAACGAGCTGCCCACATAAGGGTTAGGAACGACCCTGATCTTGGAAAAATCCGCGTCCTCCGGATCCATCGTGGTAGGCTCGATAGTAGCTACCCACCTGTCGCCGGGGAACGGAGGCTCGGCCCACTGGGTGAAAATCGTCTTGTCGGAATTCCACGAGCCAAATGAGCGGTCGAAGGTGAAAACCGTGCCCGGGGTGGGCATGGCGGGCACGACGTCGTTCGGGCTCTCGCACTTCACGTACTGGCCGCCAAGCCATATACCGAACTCACCGGTATTGTTCGCCGGCAGGGTCTGGTGCAGTTTCAGTGTGCGCTGGTCCCTGGGAACCGGACTACGTACAGCTTCGATGAAATATTTTCCGTAAAGATAGTTATTTACAGGCTTGTTCCAGCCCGGTCCTATATAGGCGGATTCCCCGCTGGCGAACATCTCGTCGGCCAGCACCAGGCCCCAGCCGTAACCATCGTCCACGTACTCGACATACGGTAGCGTGTTATCGCGGGTCAGGTCCGCCACTTCCACGGTCAGGTTACCGCCGCCGGCATCTTTCCAGGTGATCATGTAGCGGGCTGTGCGGAAGTAATTCATCATGACCGGAGCGTACGTTCCATACATGGTGGGCAGGGCCGCCTCCACGCTGTTGTAGATGCCAAGCGTACCCCCGGTGTAACCGCCCTGGTCGAACATGTGTAACATGTTCGTCCGCCAGTTACCGACTGCGATACTCTGGAAATCGGCGCTCAATGCATAACTCGCACCGTCGGCATCGATTGGACCGTTGAGGTCGAACTCATAATGATCTCCGAGATGTCCGCCGGAGTAGTTGCCATAGCCTTGAAAGTTCCCGGTCTCGGCCGTGAAATCGCCAGCGCCCAACTGGAACTTGATATTGGCCCGCGAATAATTGTAAGTGTTGAAAGGCCCGTAATCGCTCTTGCCAAAATCGCAGGCGAGATTGACCTCCACTTGCGATGTAAGCTTTTCCGGGTTGATTGGCGTTACCGAGATATCCGCCCACGGCGCCAGATACACCGGCGGATCGATCAGCTTGCCAGTGCCGTCACCCGCCAGATTGTACGTCGAGGCGAAAATCGGCTGGACTGTTCCCAGGGCCGGGAAAAACTCGACACCCGACACGTAAGCCGGCTTGAAATTGGAAGCGTCGCTACGCGGGATTACGTCAGTAGTGCGTCCCGGACGCGAACCCGACTGGTTCCATGTCTTGGCCGCAGCCGGGTCCGGCAGGCTGAACGCCTCGCCGGTTGCCGGCGAGTAGTTCAGGTCGAAAGGCACCAGGGAATACCAGACTTTCTGGCCGTTTTTCATGCGATAGTACGGGAAATCATCACTCAGCTTGTCCACATGGAAAAAACGCACGCCCTCTCGGTCACTGTCGTAGATCAGCTCGGCCCCGGAGTTGTTCGGACCGCGGAAGTTGCGGTAGAGCCGGTAACCGGCGAAATCGAACTCCTGGTAATGGCCTTCCGGGTCAGCGTCGAGCTCCTGCAGAGCGTAGTAGAAGGAATCAGGCGTTGTGATATTGACATCGCTCCAGGTAATAGTGACCTGCCTGTCCCCGGGAACGATTGTCAGCGATGGAGGCACGGGAGTCTCCGGAGTGGCCAGCCCACCGTCAAAGACCGCCTGGGCCGCCGCTGCCATGTCCTCCATCGGGGCGAAAGCGGTCTGCATCATCGGATTGTCGATCTCGGCCAGAGTGAAGGATGGAATCACAAGCGGACTGACACCGGGATAGGTGAACATATAAACGAAATCGAAACTGACCGTGTCCCTCGGCGCGAAATCATTCATCTCGGCGAACGAAATATCAATGGTATTAGCGTTGTTGCCGCCCCAGATCCACTGGTTGTAACGGGTATCGGAAGGCTCCAGGTAGCCGGGATAGCCCTTGAGTCCGACTCTGCCGGTGAATGGGTTGGTCACAGAAGGGGCGTAATCGTAATCACCTTTAAGGGTCAAATATTTGGTCCCGTGGGGCAAAGAGCTGGCCATTGAGCCCAAAACCGGACTGACGCCGAATTCCGAGCTGAGCGTCTGAACGTGGAAATGGTTAAAGGGACGCTCCGTACCATTCCACAGGGGCGGCCGCGTCAGTTTGAGCCCCCACAGATACGGTTCCTGGGGCGTGAAAGTGGAAATGGTGGGGTCCTTGGAGAAAGGCATCATTATGCCCTTGGCTGAATGCAGCGCCCAGCCGGCGTGATTAGTATAGGTAACATAGCCAAGCTGCATGAGGTGATGGTCTATAATGATGCCCTTCCACTCCATTCCGTCCGGGTGTTCCGCGCCCAGACTGCCCTTGCCATAGCTGGCGTTGAACTGCATGTACTCGCTGACGTTCTGCCAGTAAACATGACCGAAAACCATGTTGTTGGCGTCGCCGTAATCCAGGAAATAGAAGCTGATCCCGGCGTAGAGCCCGATCGGCGGGTTGGTGTAAGCAACCATAACATCGGTGTAATGGGCGAAGATGGTCTCGCGGCCTTTGAGCACCGGGCTTCCGTTGGGGTCTTTACCCTCTCTGGCTTCCGCTGGCCAGTTGGCGAGGTTGTCCGGGTCGAGTGAACTATAGACCTGGTTGTACGGCAGGTCCGCCATCCTGCTGTTGGGCTCGATCCCGGCAGCGGCGAAACCATAGATGACATCCGCGGCCTCGATCGACCACTGACCACCGACCACGGCGGCGCCGCCGTCCACCACCGCCACGGTGTCCTCGGCCAACCCGTCGCCGTTGCGGTCCCGGCAGGCAATACCTGTCCAAAGCGGGCCACGGTCAGAGGCCAAGAAATTGCCTGAATTTCTTGGGAACTGGGACTTATAGGTTCCGTTAAGCCCCGCAAATCCGCCCCAGCCTAAAGTAACAGAAAGTCCTACGTTGTTACCCGAGGAATACCGTTGCTGAACCTGTTCGGCTGACAACGAGGTTGCCAGCAGGCCGAACACAACGGCCAGGACCACGGGAACACACAATAAGAAATTTCTTCGTATCATAGAAAAATCTCCTGTAACTTGATATTTCCAACAGTAATCTGTCACCAGGCGTCAAGCCATGAATGACGATGGTTCTCAGAAGGATAAGCTAACCCCGCTTCGAATCTGCCTGGCAAGACCCCAGGCACGCTTGTCCATGGTGGAGTTCATGAACTGGTAGGCCATCTGTCCCATGGCGGCCTCCCTGGAGGTCAGCACTCCGTCGCCGTTGAAATCGGCATTGAACCTGACCCGGTTGTCGTTATCCTCTCCCAGGGATTCCCAGACCAGGTCCACGCCGCCGGTGATAGCCGCGTAACTTGGATCATCCAGCCTGTAGTTCCTGGGGTAGAGCACCGAGTTCTTGCGGTTGAGGGCATTGAAAATCTCCGAGAACACGGAAATTTTCCTGCCACCGCTCAGATAGAAATCCTTGGCCAACCGCAGCGAAAGATCGTTGTACCAGCGGTCGCGGCTCCTGGTGCCGGTGGGTTCGCCACTCTGCAATACGTAGATGCCATAAGCCCTGAAATTCTTCAGGATTTCCCCTGAGAGCTTCCCGGCCATGAAATCTTCCGGGAAACCGTAATTCACCTGCAGAGTGAGCTGGTGCGCCCGGTCTCCGTTGAACGGGGTCAGCTCGTCCGGAGCAGCTATCGTTAGGTCCGAGATGGGATCGTAACTCAAGCCGCCCGTGGTCATGAACCGGGCGAACTGCAGGGTGTAAATCACGTTGAAAGCCAGATTGTTCGAGAATCTCCGGCTCAGTTTGACATCGATGCCCTTGGTGTTTCCCATGCCACGGTTCGTATAGCCCCAGAACCAGTTCCTGATGCGGTAGTCGAGGACATTGGGGACATAATCCCGGAAGAAATCCTGGCTGGTCACCTGACCTTCCACATCCCGGTAATAGGCCGAGAAGTCCACCACCATCTGCGGACCGAGCAGGTAACTCAGGCCAGCCTCGTAAGCGTCGGTCTTCTGGAATCCGAGGTCGCCGGGATTGCGCATGCCGCCGAATTCAACGTAGCTGTATATGAGGCTGAAATTGGGAATCTGGGTAAAGACGCCGTAGGAGAAACGCAGTTGTGACTTGTCCGTGACCGGAAAACCCACGTCAAAACGCGGCGACCAGGAATGCATGTTCTTCACGGTCACATGCTGACCTGTCGGGTCAGCATTGCTGATCCCCCAGTTGTCTACTGGATGGAAAGAATCGAAGCGCAGACCGTAGTCAAATACGAAGTCTCCCAGGTCGGTCCGGTTCTGCACGTAGGCTCCGAAGAGCTGGGGCCGGTAGTCATAGCCCTTCTCTTCGCGCACGGAGCTGAAGGCGCGTATGCGGAAGGCGTGGTTCTCGAAATTGGTGTACTGGATACCGGCTTTAGCGCGGTTGTAGCGGTTGAGCTGAAGGTCGAAATCGAGCTTGTAGTTGTTCTGCCATTCGCGCAGGTACCGGTATTCAAGGGTGTAGGGGTTGTAAGTGGACACCGCGAACGGAGTTTCGTACTTGACGCCCGGCTTGTAGAGGTTTGCACCGTCCGGCATCAACTGTGCGCGTAACTCAATATCGGCTCCGGGGCCGGTCCGTCCCGGGTACTGTTCCACCTCGAAGCGGATGTCATGGGGATTCCAGCCCATGAATGTACTCCGGTCGTAGTTCACCTCGAGCATACTATTGTTCACCTCGTTAGTATGCAGCCTGCTGTAGCGGAACTGTAAGTTGGCGCTCCTCTCGGTGGTGCGCAGAAATTCCAAGTCTGCGCCGAACAGCAGGTTGTTGGCCTTGGTCCGGCGGGCGCGGCCCTGAGGGATATAGAGCTCTTGGTCTCCTCTCAGGAAATAAGGGCTCAACTTCCAGCCCTCGTCATCGGGAGTGAAAATCCCGTTCTGGAAGTAGTCGCCGCTACCCTCGCCCGGAGGGTAAGTGTACTGGTCGCGCGACCAGTTTTCAGTTACCAGCAGTTTCAGCCCGGGCAGAGGAGAGTAGGTCAACTTGGCCGAGAGCTGGGTGAAATCGCCCCAGTTGTCCGGCAGGCGGACCGGGTTGCCGGGAGTGAACAGCGAGGCGCTCTTACCGGTCTTAGAATCGTAGAACGCCCTTGCAGTCTGGAAACCCTCAAGTGTGAAAGGCGACACCTCTTTGCCCAGCACAGGATCGTTGGCCACGGCCCTGTTGAGACGGTCAACGAAGTCCTGGTTCACACCACGGAACCCCTCGTCGGCATGAGTCGGAGTCCTGTCAGCCTGTCCTTTGAGCTCCCCGGAAGCGCTGAAATACATGTTCGGGATAATTGAAACCGGCCCGTTCACACCCGCCCGCAACTGGTTGTAGCCGTAATCAGCTTTGCGGGGATTGATCTGATCGGTCGTATAGCGCACATCGCCCCTGAAAGTGGGACCGCCTTCCTTGGTGACTATGTTGATAATACCGGACATGACGTTTCCATATTCAGCCTGAAACCCGCCGGTGATGATATCCACTTCCTCTACCGATTCGACCGAAAAATCCAGAGGGGTGGTATCGAATGTATTCTGACCTACTTCGGAGGACCCGCTGCCCAGGGTGGCAGGGTCGGCGGTAAAGTTCCGAACCATCACACCGTCGACAATCATACCTTCCTGGCCCACACTACCGCCACGGATCCGCAGACCGCGAGCCAGAGCGTCAGCGCCACCGGTCTGTACACCGGCCTCCATGACCAACAAATCATTCAGGTTGTTGGCAGGCGTTTCCGACATATACTCAGTACTGAGTCGAGTCTTGGAAACCGTTTTATCCCTGGGAACCAGGGGGTCGGACTCAGCCTCTACCGTTATCCCTTCCAGCTGAACCACGGTGGAGCTCAATGAGCAGTCGACCGTAGAAGTCTGGCCGGCCATAATCAACTGGTTCTCCACCGTGACTTTCTGGTATCCGGTATAGTTAAAAGTGAGCGCTCTCCGGCCGGGAGGAACATTCAGAATAAAATAATATCCGTCAGCGTTTGAAATATTTCCAAGCCGAGTCCCATTGACCTGAACCTGAACTCCCTGAAGGGGCTGGCCGGTGTCCTTGTCCCGCACAATTCCCTCGATCTTGCCTGTGGCAAGCTGGGCCAAAAGATTCAACGTAAGTACGGTCGAGAAGGCAGCAAGAATCAGAGCTACTCGAACAAATGCTTTTTGTTGCATAAAACCCCCCATTTAAAATTGGAAATTCCTACAACCTTATGACTTCGCATCCGGTTTTGCTTCATATGTGTTCCTCCTTTCGGTTTTTGGTGAAAACGGGAAAAGAGAAAGTGAAAAAGAGTGATTTTTCAATGATTGCTTAAAATCCTGATATTATTTTCCCTTTTCAATCTTCATCTTGCTCTCGATTCGATGGAGAGTATGCAAAAGCGACTTTATATCCAGCGGCTTGCAGAGAAAGGCATAGGCCCCATAGTTGACCGCGGCTATAGCGTTTTCGGTATCAGCATAAGCAGTAATAATAATGACATAGGCTTCAGGATCTATGCCCCGGATAGTCCTGAGAACTTCGATCCCGTTCATTCGAGGCATCCTGAAATCGGTGATCACGACATCGAATTCACCAGAACGGTAGGCTTCAACCGCGGTCTCGGGATCACTGAATTCCCTCCTGAGATAGCCTTTCGAGTCTAAGGCTACACTCAGACTCTCCAGAGAATCAAGGTCGTCGTCTAGAAGAAGAATGTTCAATGCGTTCCCAGCTTGGATTGATGCTCTCTATACTTGACAAGGGATGAAATAATGAAATTCATCTTCCAGGCAATATTCCTGGCAGAGTGCTTTTCAAGCTAAAACCTGGGGGTTCAATTTCAGAGGAACACTGGAGAAGAGAACAAGAAAAATGCCAGAGCTGATAAAGATGAAGTTAAGAATTAAGTATTAAAAAAATAAAGAGTTAGAGTGAATAAGAAATAAACATGGTGTTCGCTTTTGGAGCAGTGTTCGCTTTTGGCATGTCTGATTTCGAAGCAGCGATAAAATTGAACGAGGAATGAAAGAGACAGGCTGGATAATTTCAGGATCTTTTTATTTTCCTAAGTAGTGCGTTCCGGGAGATTCCGAAAAAGGCGGCGGTTCGAGTCTTATTGCCTTCGAACATCTGCAAAGCTTTCTCGATAATTGACTTTTCTACGGCTTTCAAATCCATAGCATCTTTAGTAAAGATAATTACCAACGAATGTCTTATGCCTTCCGGATGCCTGGGAGTTGAATAATCCATGTCACCCGCGGTGAGAAAGCGCAAGTGTTCCGGCCTGATCTCGACATCATCATAAAGAAGGACCACCCGTTCGATGGCGTTTTGCAACTCGCGTACATTTCCGGGCCACTGGTGGTTTTCCAGGATCTCCACTGTTTGCTGCTGTATGGATTTGAAGCGGCGCTTTTTCTCCTCGGTAAACTGCTTTAGGAACATTTGCGCCAGGGGCTTGATTGCTTCCCGTCTTTGGCGCAGCGGGGGGACGTAAATCCAGCCCAGGTTGAGACGGAAAAAGAGGTCCCGGCGGAAAAGCCCTTCATCGACCATCCTGGCCAGGTTCCGGTTGGTGGAACAGATTATCCGGACATCGAGCTTGATCTTTTTCAGTCCGCCGACCCGGTAGATTTCCCGCTCCTGGAAGAAACGAAGCAGCTTGGGCTGCAACTCCAAAGGCAAGTCGCCTATCTCATCCAAAAAAAGCGTGCCTCCCTGAGCTAACTCAAGTTTTCCTTGTGAACCTTTTTTCCTGGCGCCGGTATATGCTCCGCCCTCATAACCGAAAAGTTCGCTTTCGAAAAGGCCGGGTGGGATAGCGGAGCAGTTGATGGAGACGAAATTGGAGGTCTCCTCGCCATGGCCGTAATGGATCAGGCGGGCGACCACTTCTTTTCCAGTCCCCGTCTCTCCTTCGATCAAAACCGGCACCGAGCGGTCCTCGTGCAGATGTTCGGCCAGAGCTATCACCTCACACATTCGCTGGGAGAAGATACCTATCCTGCCCGGTCCCACAGTTTCGGCATACGCTTTTTGTATCTGTCTGAGTTTTGATTCAGTTTCCTGGGTCGCTTCGGCCACTTTCTCCTGGAAATGACGGGTAAGTTCCTGGTTTTCCATTATCAGCGATTGGTGTTCGGCTACCCGTCCGACAAGTGCTTTGAGCTCCAGCAGATTAATGGGTTTGAGCAGATAGTCGTATGCCCCGGCTCGCAGTGCGTCAATAGAAGTGGACAGGGAGCCATATCCGGTGACTATGACTATGTCTGAACTTCCGCTCTGGGGCAGGGCTTTCAATTCATGCAGCAGATCAATTCCGTCCAAGCTGGGCATGCGTATATCGGCCAGTACCAGGGGGAAAGGATTCCGCTGGAACAGCTCCAGAGCCTCCCGGCCGTTATTGCACTGGGTTACCTGATGGCTCAGTTGGTCCACCAGATAATCGGACAGGCTTTCCCGGCAGAGATCGTCATCATCGGCCAAAAGTATTCTCATCTTTTTTCCTTCCAGTTTACTCCGTTTGTTTTATTGATAGGCGTAAAGTGAAAGTGGCCCCACCGAGATCATTGTTTCTGGCCTCGATAGTTCCGCCCATGCGTTCGGTGAATCTCTTGACTATCGCCAGGCCTAGGCCGGTTCCCTCGCCGGGTTTTCTGGTCGAGAAAAAGGGATCGAAAATATCGTTTTCCGCCCCTTGCGGAAGCCCTATCCCATTGTCCTGAACCTCGACCAGAGCGATATTATTCTCTTGATGAGAGCGAATAATTATTTTTTTATCTTTCCTGGTCGTGGCATCCAAGGCATAAATGGAGTTGATCACCAGGTTGATGATAATCTGTTCCAGATGGATGCGATTCCCCCGGATAAGCAGGGGTGAATCCGCTCGCTCTATTGCCAGCTCGATTCCATGGGCGGATAACTGGCGGTCGATAAGAGACAGGGCGTTATTGATTCCCTCGTTCAGATCAAAAGTCTCAGGCAAGATATGTTCCGGCGAGACCCAGAAAGACCGCATGTGCTGGATAATCTCGTCGATTTTGGTCACACTTTGCGACAATTTGATCATTCTCTCCCTGAACTTCTGCGGCAGGATGCTGTTATTGTCCTCGTCCCAGAGAACGATCGAATCAGCGGTTATTCTGATAACATTAAGCGGCTGGTTGATCTCGTGGATAATACCAGCAGCCATTACCCCGATGGCTGCCATGCGCGAGGCTTTCTCGGCCATCTGCAGCGCCTCGGCCTGCTTTTTTTCCGCCTCGAGGCGGCCATAGAACTCCTGGTAAATATTCCAGGCATTTCCAATCATATGGGCGGCGGCCTTCAACAATTCATACTCATCCGGCTTCCATTCACAGGATTTTATTTTACCGAAGCCGATCAATCCGATAATCCCCTTCTTCAGCCTTAAGCGCGGGAACAGGCAAGCTGATTCGAAAGTCTGTTCTGCGAAATAATCGCTATGATATCCAGGTGATTGACAGGAACGGGAAAAGACAAATATCCCATACTGTTTGAGCTGGTGGAGCAGCTCCGACGAAAAGGTATAAAACCGGCTCGGAATTTCCTGATATGTCAGCACTTTGTCGGGCGAAAGAAACAGGCTTGGATAAAATACATTTTCATTTTCCTGAACAATATCGAAGATAAAAAGCAGGTCTATTTCCATTTTTTCATGGATCAGCCGCATTACCCTGATTATGTCTTCTATAGTCGAGAGGGTCGAGTTCAGGTTCGAGGCAATCTCGACCAGGAAGCTTTTGTCCATGAGCATGGACTCCAGCTTCGAATGCTTGTTTTTCAGGGTGATGTTTGCCTGCTGGAGGTCTCTGGTACGCTGGGTGACAAGTTTTTCCTGAGCAATGTGACGATAGGTAGCAAATCCAATAAGGAAAATTATTACTATCCCACCAATTAGCGCAACAATCTGGAAGCCTGTCTCCTTGTACCAAGGGAGCAGAACCGTAAAATCGAAACTCGCCAGTTCCGGGGTGTAATTCATGTTGCTGTCCATAGCCCGGAGTTCGAAATGGTGCTTTCCGTAAGGTAACTTGTTGAATATGGCGACATTACCGGTCTTAAACGGGGTCCAATCGCTGTCATCCAGTCGGTAGGAGAACAGAAGGCGGTCGGCTCGGATCTGCTTCCATTTATCTAATCCGGAAAAAATCAGCCGGACCTCCCCGTCCGGAGGTGTTTCGGCCAGGTTTTTCGCCGCCGAAATAATTGTCTGCGGTGGATCAGTATCCGCTTCAAGATGATAGAGACTCAGGCCGCTTATGGTACCGGCCCAAAGCCGGCCCCGACTGTCCTCTAAGATACTGAAAGCGGCAGTATTAGGTAACCCGTCTTCGATAGTATTCGTAACCCAAGAGCCGTTGACATATCTGTGGATGCCTGTTCCGGAAACGGCCAGGATACCGCTGTACCGGCTGGTTATAATAGAACGGACACTGGAAAGATTCGAAAGCATGACTGACCAGTGTCTTCCATCATACTCCAGAATGTCGTCTCTCCCGCCGATCCAGATTTTACCTCCTTCTGCTTCATAAAGGCAGAACACCCCGCTACCAGCATAATCTTTATCCACGTTGAAGTTCTTATATTTACCGTTTCTGTAAAGGGCCAGGCCGCGATTTTTCTGTCCTCCGATCCACAGGTCGCCGTTTTCAGTTTCTAAAAGATAGCGGAGATTGCCGATATCCCAGTTTCTCCCCAAGTCCAGAAAAGGTATGAACGTTTTCCCATCGAAGATCTCAAGGCGGAAATCCATCGAATCTACCTGAGTCAAGGTCTGAACCCAGATCGTGCCATCCCGCCTGGGCGCGATAAGGCCGACAAACCGACTGGAGCTTATGCCGAGAGAATCCCGGACCAGGTGCGGTACGATCTCGAACTGCTCGGTTTTCGGATGGAAAGTGAGCAGGAAATTGTGATAAGGTATTGTGCCGATAGCGATGCGGCCATCCGGCAAAGAGCACACTGACTGGGTGAAAAAGGTTTGTGTCTCCAGCTTCCCCGGCAAGGGAAATATTTCCCATTGCCCGTCCTGGAAGCGGATGAGGTTATGGACTGCCGCGAACCACAATCCTCCTTTCGCGTCTTCATGGATGGCATGGACCCTTTCTTTTATTTTCTGGACCTCGGGCTGTGTCCTCCAGATCGAGGGCGCATATCTGGCCAAGCCGTGCGAAGTTGTCAACCAGAAAACCCCGTTTGGTTCGACAGCAACGTCATGAAAATCGCCGGAGAGGATTTCTACATTCTCCTGGACCTCCTTTCTACCATTCCGTAACAGAAAAAGCGAGTTCCTTTCCTTCCAGATCCAGATATTTCCCTCCAGATCGGACCAACCCCTCACCACCTCTCCAGCGTAGTCCCGGATTACCTGCCCTTTTGCCCCGTCGAAATTAATCAGCACTCTTTTCTTCAGCCGTTGATCTACCCCAATGAGGAACAGTTCTTTATTTACGCTTTCGATCGGCGCCCGGAAATTTTCCACACCCAGATTGTCGAGAAGATGTTCGCTCCATTTCCAGGCGGGACTTTCGGACACCGGACTTAGCTTAGCGATCCCTTTTTGGCCTGTGATCCAGATACCACCGTCCCGGGCGGCGATCATGTCGATAAACCGGCCTATGTTGGCCTCGACGGCTCTTTTGACATTCTCTTTCTTGCCGTTCGCGGCGTTGAACATCATTAGCCGGTCAGGCAGAAGATAATATACCTGATCCTGTCCGCCGGGGAGGAACGGGATGACAGTTCTGAACTGGATATCTGCCGAGAACGAGACATTGATTTCATCTATCTGATAACGGATCCATTTCCCGCCGGAGAAAAGCTGAATCCCGTTGGCATAAAGGGACCAGAGCTGCCCCGAACAGCTTTCATAAACCTTTAAATCTTCACCCGGACTGGGAAGAGTGCGGACAAACTTTCCATCTGTTGTCGGCCATCCGTCCAGCCAACTCAGTTTGTCTTCCATTCCATGGGCGACCCAAATCCTGCCGTCGGATCCCAGGGTGACATAGCTCGCCCCGGACTCCCCCATCCCGTCCGAGGCATTGAAAAAGCGCCAGTTAGTGTAACTGATGGTCGTGGCTTCTGCGCTGGATGAGAGAAGAAAACTTGCCAAGGCCAGAAGGAAAAGATTGAACTGGCTGTTTCCAGGAAAGGACTTCAACATGAGACAAAGGTTCCGACGAGAGCAGGAAACCATAGACGCAGGCTAGAGATGAAAAACTGATTCTATGGATAACTTTGCTAACTTAATATAGTTGAAAGCATTTCTAGAGGCAAATCATTCTTGTCCAAAAACGGTTTTTGAATAGTTGTGGACGAGAGGCTAAGTTTAATAAAAAGCCCCAGATGGTAATTCTATCAGGGCTTTGAATAGCAAGGCTCTCACGATTTCTGTGTTACAGTTTTGTCACAGTTGATACACAGAGCAACTGTCAACAGTAACAACAATTATCTGTAAGTTATTGAAAATAACTGGTGAGCCTCGCAGGAATGGAACCTATAGCCCTAATCCAGCGATAAGGGGAAAATTATTCTTGAAAGAGTTATGTAAAGCTAATAAATCAGGTTACATACACAAATTCTTTTATGGTTATTCCTTTCACCCAACAGGTGCAGAATATGGGACGGAAACCGCAGAGAAAACCAATTATTGAATATGAAGTATGTGACCTTTCGCTTACCTCTTTAGGAGGACTTCCGACCATCCTGGAAGTAGCCAACTCTTTAGGATTAGAAGAACTTTTCAATAAAAATGTCAAAGTCAAGATTCGAAAGAGCGGGTATAACGAATACCAGATGGCAATGACAATCATCCTCACTTTTCTGGCCGGAGGAGAATCCCTTGAGGATGTAGACAAGATTCGCCTCGATGAAGTAGTCTCTGGAAGCCCTTTTCCTCATTCTACCACAGTAGGCGATTTCCTCCGGCGATTTGACAGAGAAGAAGTCTTTTCTGCTGTGCAGCAAGTTCAAGATGAAATAAACCGGCAACTTCTGTACAGAAAAAAGTATCCTTTTCTGACTTTAGATGCGGATGCCTTCATTGTGGAATCCGGCGGCAAAAAGCGTCAGGGTGTAGCTATGGCCTACAATGGAAAAGTTGGCTTTCAGCCTTTTCTTCTGTTTGCAGACGAGCTGGGTTTGCTCCTGGCTCATGATTTTAGGCCAGCTAACGTTCATCCGGGTGCAGGAGTAACCAAACTACTGGATCATGCTTTGACAGTAATCCCTGAAGGAACAAAGCTGCATTTTCGCTCTGACTCTGCCTGCTATGACAAAGATGTGGTAGCGTATTGTGAGTCCAAGAGCATGACTTTCAGCATCGCCGCCGATCTCACCACTGCTCTTAGAGCAGAGATTGACTCCCAGCCAGAGGAAAACTGGCACCCCTTTGGAGATAAAGGCGAAGAGGTGGTACAGTTATACTACCAGCCTACTGGCTGGGCCAAGCCTTACCGCTACATCGTGGTGCGTAAGATCAAGGGTGAGGACATTTTTGGTACCACCTATAAATTTCATGCTTTTGTAACCAATCAGACCACGGGTAATCCGGATTGGCTTTTAAAACGCCACCGGCGCCATGCCAGAGTAGAAAATGGAATAAAGGAAGTCGGAAGTGGTTTCGGACTTTCTTTGTTACCCTGTTCAGACTACAACGCCAATCGTATCTGGTTTGCTTTTGGCACGATAGCCCATTCGTTAATGACTATCTTGAAAGTTTTGTTTCTGCCGGCCAAATGGGCCAGGAGCACGGCAAAAACCATTAGATACCGGCTCTTCCAGATCGGCGGTGTCTTGAGCAGGCATGCTCGAAAAAAGGTTTTAAAAGTGCCACGCGGGCACCCGTGGTTAAAGGATTTGTTCCTGTGTAGAAAAAGGATTTTGGCTTTCTCATAGAGTTTAAAAAGAATTCGTACAATCCAGGGAGTATTGCGCTTAAAAATCTCGAAATCAGTCCTTTAATACCTTTCCAATTGGTTATAGTAGCTTTTTGGAACTTACTATTTCTTCACTTTTTCTTTATGGGCCTATCTTTCCTTTGAAATCTCGATGAATACGTGATAAAAAACTCTTAACAAAAGGCTATGCTGGATTAGGGTAAAAAACTAAACCTCGAATCAATATCAAAATTTCTGATAGCGCTTAACACTCCTTAATACTCCTTAATACTTCATTTATTTTTGGATTCTTTCAAATTCTTTCGTTTTTATTTACAATATACAATCAATTTAGGCCGTTCTCTTGAATCACAGGATCAATTTAATTATATTATGGATAATTGTAAGAACAGTTTATTTGGCAAGTTACGTATAAAAAGGATAGTTATTTATGGCCTTAAAGTTGAGATTTATTAGGGTTATCGTATGGTTTCATTAACTTTCGATTGCTTTCGTTTCCCAGATTTATCCGCAGACTACGACTTCCGGGTGGACATCGTTTGATATCCTGCTTGATACCCTCCAGCTTGCTAACCCTGTCAGATCAATAACCAGCCTGAGCGGCACTCTCTATTTTGCCACGAGTACAGGTCTGGCTAAATATGTTAGTGACAGTACATGCACGTTGTACATCACCGATGACAGTTCTCGTTTATAATTAGGGTTTTATGATAACCATTCAGGAGTCAGAATTCAGAATATTTCTAGGAATGATCACCAGAGGTTTTTAAACTTATGACTTCTTGTCCAGTCCAGAGCAAATGCTTGAAAGACCGAAAGCCTGTTCCTTTCTACTAAATTTTATGAATAATACAGGCTAATTTCTTCAGCTTTTCCAAATGTTTTTTTCTTTCTTTTGCAAATCATGGAAAATGGTTGCGTATAGGTTGCAGATCGTGACATATTATCCGCAACCTATACTTTTTAAATTGCTGAAAATACTGGCTTTCAGACCTCCCGATGGAATCCCGGCTTCGGCACCATGAAAGCGTAAAAGGCGTAATCTATGGGGATTACGCCTTTTGTAGTTTTACCGGGGAACAAAATTCACGCTGCTTGACTATCTCTTAGGAAGTCTTTCTTTTCCGAGTCCGGACAGATCGTAATTGAATTACTCCGCACCAGGGCTGCCGGGTATTTCACTCCCGCTTTTATTCTGCTCTATGAGTTGGTTTGCAACCTCCATCCATTTTTTTAATTCCGAATTATCTTTCGTAATTTCTTTTCTTTTTGCATCCCAACTGGCTAGTTGGATGGTAAAGAAATAACCGTCGGTTCTTATGCAATCATCTTTTTTCAAATGGGCTAAGAGTTGCGAAAATGCCTTTTGATTATCTACCAGCTCCTGGAGCTTTGGATCAGGAAGACTCGAAAGACTGTCCAAAAAGAATAATCTGTTTAATTTTATAACAGTATATTCTGGAGGAAAGCCACACAACAGCCGTTGGAATAATTCATAGGTTTCCTCATCGTATAACATCGGGTAAGACGGCGGAAGGACTGTCTCGGGGGATATGTAGTTATTTTGATTATAAATTATAAATATTCTTACATCGCTTGTCAGAGCTCTTATATCATCCCAGATTCTGTAGACAAAAACAACGACTAAACCTGTGTATGTGGTGACAAAAATGACAGTCGCTATTCCGCTCGGGATACTGTAAAAAGAACCAAGCATATAAATGAAGCCATGCGCTAAGGGGAAGGCCAATACCCCTCCCATGGCACTTAACCCGATATCAAGTAAGATTTTCTTTGCTGGAGGCGCCATCTGGAACCCCTTTGACATAAAAGAGGTAAAAAATTTATTTACAAAATTTTTCCCATCACCCGAAAACAAATCAATCTTACAATTAAATCATCTCTACTGTTAACCGAACCTTAGCTTTTCCCGGAACTAATTCATCAGACAGGAACTGACCCCCTTACGAGGTATCGTAAAATGTCACATTTAGCATGAAAAATCAACGCTCCACATATTACTCATTTTGAAAAAAGGTTATTTAAACAAGAAGAGAGAGGCTGAAACTCAAAACCCGGCAAAGCCGCGGTACAAGGCCATCCTGTCAGTTAGTGTCAAAAGTCTGATTGTTTCAGCTTGTACTATTTTAAAGATATACATCAGTATGCATTTTGTCCAGTCCAAATGAAGCATTCAATTTTGTTAAAAAATCCCGTCCTTCGCAAAATTCAAACCTGCAAGTTAAGGCTTGAAAATGGGTTGTCTTTCAGGTCAAATGTCAAATCATTAAAGACGAATTTTTTTTAAAAAAATTTTTTTCTGGCGAAAGTTTTCAGTAATTTTTTTAATCCGTTTAAAACGGTTGCCTTCAGGCTACGAATTGTGCTATATTACCCCATCCCGTATTCCGTAAATTGTTGATTTTTCAACACATAATTTCACAAATGGCCCGGCTTTAGCCCCGGCAATCCAGAAAGCACCGGAAATTACTCTCTAACTTGATTCAACAAAAGAGAATCCCCATGTCAAAGATAACATTTTTAGGCGCTACCGGAACTGTAACCGGTTCAAGGTTCCTCCTGGATGTGCAAGGCAACACAATGCTCATTGACTGCGGCTTATTCCAGGGGCTGAAAGAAAACCGGCTGAAAAACTGGGAGCCGTTCCCTTTTCCTCCCCAAGATATAGAGCGGGTTTTTCTGACACATGCCCATATCGACCATTCCGGGTACCTGCCCCGGTTTTGCAAGGAGGGGTTTTCCGGCACCGTCCACTGCACTTACGCCACCCGCGACCTTTGCGAAATCCTGCTCAGAGACAGCGCTCACCTTCACGAGGAAGATGCCAGATGGGCGAATAAAAAGGGCTTTTCCAAACATGAAGAGGCCCTGCCCCTCTATACTCTGGCTGACGCCGAACAGGCGCTGTCGCTATTTTCGCCTCTTTATTACGGAGAGCATTATAATCTCGGCGGCAATATACGAGTCAAGCTCAAGGACGCCGGGCACATCCTGGGTTCTTCATTCATCGATATCAAGACCGCTGATGACGGCAAATCTAAAAAGATTTTTTTCTGTGGAGATTTCGGCAGGCCTGACCGGCCGCTGATGAGTGATCCTGTCCAGGCATTCAATGTGGATTATCTGGTAATGGAGTCCACCTATGGAAACCGTTTGCACGAAAATGTATCCGCATCCGGGGAGCTTGCCCGGGTAGTCAATGAAAGTGTCAAAAGAGGCGGCGTGCTGCTGATTCCCTCTTTTTCAGTGGGCCGCGCGCAGGCCTTGTTATACATGCTCCGGGAGCTGGAAGAACAGGGTGAGATCCGCAGTTTGCCGATCTATCTGGATTCTCCCATGTCAATCGAGGCCACGGGGGTTTTTGAAAAACACATCTCCGAGCTTGATCTGACAAGCAGAGTGCAGACAATCAAGGGAAAAAGGATCTTTCATCCGAAGCAGCTTGAATACTGCAAGACAGTCAGCGAATCCAAGGCGATCAATGAAAGGAAAAGCCGGGCGGTTATCATTTCCGCAAGCGGCATGGTGACCGGCGGCCGGATCCTTCACCATATGATCCACCGCTTGCCCAACCCCGAAGATACGATTTTGTTTATCGGCTACCAGGCTGAGGGAACCCGGGGCAGGTCAGTTCTGGAAGGCGAGAAATCGGTAAAAATCCACGGCCAGTATGTTGCGGTCAATGCTAAAATCGAAAACATCTCCGGTTTTTCCGGACATCCGGACTCGAACGAGATGCTCGCCTGGCTGATGGGTTTCAACCGCCCACCGAAAAGAACCTTTATCGTGCACGGCGAGCCGGAATCCTCCTCTGCCCTTGCTGACAGGATACGCCAGAAATTCAAGTGGGATGTAGTCGTTCCTGAATACGGACAGAGCTTTGAGCTGGACCTGTGAGCAGGAGACAGGCCGGGGAATTGGATATGTGTTAAGCGGTGAATTTGATAGAGAACCTAACTCTGTGACCCGCAGCCTGTTTTTCGCAGTTCGCTGATTTTATTGCATTTTATTTTTTTAGCCCGGAGCCTGTAAGGGAGTGGCTGGAATGAATATTTAGCGGCCTGACCTCTTTTCCTCCTATCGCTATTAAACCCTGCAAAAATATTTTCCCCTGGTCGATCTCTTTTATTAAGTTCTTAAGGATAAAACATCATCTGTTCTCAGTTGTCCCTTGGCAATGTGTGTCTTGTTATGACTGCGATTCAGGCAATGAACTACCCCGCGGCAAGCCGCGAGGTAGCATAAGGTTGGTAATGATTATTTTCACCCCCCGCCCCCAGGCGACCGCCGGTCGCCCCTACGGTTGGCTTAAGGGGCCGTTTACTCCGCAGCAAGCTGCGGGGAATTCTTTTCGATTAAATTTCTTTCCTTCAAAAAAGGCCCATGGACAAAATGAACCATGATTCAACCCCCAAAACAATCAGCAGGCGGGAGCTGCTGAAGCTGTCCGCAGCCGGACTCGGCTCCCTGGCCCTGAAATCCTGCGGCCAGCAAAAGAAAGCGGCTGAACCAGCCGCAGCCCGGGACTCTTTCCAATACAGGGTTTCCGTGGGCTGGCTGCGCGACCTGGCCTCAGAGCCAACTCCATACGAAAAGTGGCCCTGTATCCTGTGGGATCAACAGCTCCTCAAAGACCAGATGCGGTATCTGGAGGCAGAAGCTGAGCTCGGCATGAACTGCAACTGCGCCTGGGGCCTTTTCATTTCAAGGGCCTGGCCGGTGCCTTTCGAGAATATTATCGACAGCTCCCGGGCGGAAAAGCTCAAGCTTTTTGTCAATGCAGCCCACGAACGCGGGCTGAAAATCCTTGCCGGGGTAGGGATCTATTCCTGGGGATTCGAGGAGGTAATAAAAAAGGTCCCGGGCGTATCATCCGGAGATCAGGAGGTAATGTGCGCTTTCAGCGACCAGGCCTGGGAATGGCAGAAAAGGGTGCTCGATTTCCACATGGAGCCCGGGTGGGGGCTTGACGGAATCAGCATGCAGTCAGCGGATCAGGGCAGATGCCAATGCCCCAGATGCAGCAAGCTATCCCCTGCCGAACACCACGCTCTCATTCTGACCCGCTCTGCGGAATATATCAGATCGAACCGGCCGGACTGGATAATCGGCCAGGCCTCCTGGGGCCTGCGCGTGGATGAGCCTAGCGCATTCGAGCATATCAGGGAAATCTCCAGGGCGGTGGATTACATGGTTGAGGTAAAAGAATTGTCAGCGGAAACAGGACGCAGGGCCGGGATCATATCCGGGCTGGAATGCGCCTTCGGCTCATTGGGCGGGGTCTTTCTCGAGCCTCCGCAGCACTGGGACCGGCTGCGCTGGTTTCTCCCCTGCGGTCTCGGGTCGGCCCGGTCTCTCAGGAAACTATGGAAAGATGGCGGGCTGGCCTGCGAATATTTCTACCGCCCGTTCGCCAACCCTGTCGAGGAAGTCTCCTGGCGCACAGGCGCAAAAATCCTTGCCTCTCCCTCCACCGCGCCTGAGCAAGCGCTTGCCCAGGCTGTCAGCGCTGTCTATGGAGCGGCCGGCAAAGATTTGGAGGCTCTGGCCGAGTTATTCAAGCGCGGGGAGGAAGCATATTTTTCCAGAGCCGGATTCAAGGCCGGGAGCGGCAGTATCTCGCTCGAACCGCTGATCTGGAAGAGCAATCCCGCTGCGCCGGGTCCTCCGGTTTACCTCAGGGACAGAATGTCCCCGGATGACCGTAAAAACTATGCAAAAGAACTGGAAGAATTGAAAGCCGAACTCCAGGGAATCGTCATTCCCAATCAGGAATTGATTGGCAAAACATTGAAATGTATTGACGGCACTCTTAAAGACATTGCCGAATCAGCCTGACATTCAAAGCTTTTATTCCTGTCTGAAAGAATCCGTAAGACAGGATTGAACAACTGAGATGGTTCATATTGCGAATCTCAGAAATAAAATATATAAAGAGGAGCAGTGATGGTCAGAAACATTAAACTGTTGAGCACTATTTATCTGTTTTGCCTGATAAGCAGTCCGCAAACCGAGAGGGCCGACATGAACCCAGAAAAAACCTTCCATTGGCCGGGTGGAGCCCGGGCCGCTGTTTGCCTGACTTATGACGACGGTATCGACGGGCACCTGGACATCGTAGCTTGTGACCTCGAGCAGGCAGGCCTGAGAGGAACGTTCTATGTCCCCGGTTCCTCAGAGTCCCTGGCCCGCAGGATGGATGAATGGCGGGCCCTGGCCCGCAGGGGCCACGAGCTCGGAAACCATACGCTTTTTCATCCCTGTATCCGCAGCCGGCCTGACGGCCAGGTGTATGAATGGGTTCCCCCTGAAGACGCGCTGGAAAATTATACGATCCGGAAAATAGTCGCCGAACTGAGCATAGCGAACACCCTGCTCCAGGCTGTGGATGGCAGACTCGAGCGCACCCTTGCCTATCCCTGTTACGACCACGAGGCAGGCGGCGAGTCTTTCGTGGAACAGATCAGGCCCCTGTTCACAGCGGCGCGTGCCGGCGGAGATATAGTCCCGGACATACGCTCCCTGGATTTATACCTTGTCCCGGCCTGGTCGGCCAAGGAAGTGACCGGGGAAGAGATGATCGCTGTTGCAGACAGGGCGGCAAAGGCAGGCACCATGGTGGTATTCGTTTTCCACGGCGTCGGCGGAGGCCACAACCTGAATGTCTCGCGCCAGGCGCACAGTCAACTGCTGGCCTATCTGGATGCCAACAGGGACAGGTTCTGGACAGATACTTTCGCAAAAGTGACAGCTCACGTGCGCGCCGAGAAAAAGCGGCTGGGCTGGGAACAGTGAGAACCGGGACTGCTGGTTTAAGTTAAATCATTCCTTTCTTTTCAACTTCGAGGCAAAAAAATGCTGCTTATTATCCGCTGCCTGCTGCTAATCATCATGGTCGTTTTTTCTTTCTATCCAGCCCGGGCGGCAAAGAACGAGGGAAAAATCCGGCTGGAGGTCTTTCCTGACCGGGCTGACTGTCTTTATCAGCTTGGCGATACGGCTGTATTCAGTGTAAATATTGCCAATCCTGGCCGGACCTCCCGCCCCTTTTTACTGCGCTATGCTTTCAGCGAGGACAAGGCTCGCCGGCTGGAACAGGGTGAACTCCAAACAACCGGCGGCAGTATAAAGCTAGCCCACGGCATGGAACGTCCGGGTTTTCTCAGGCTCGACCTTCTGTTAATAGCCGGAGCAGATACCCTGAGGCAGGCCTCAGCCTGTGGTTTCGACCCGCAGGCTGTAAGGCCGACAAACATTCTACCCCCGGATTTCCAGCGGTTCTGGCGCCAGGGACAAGCGGAACTTCTGCGAATCCCGATCGATGCCACCCTTAGGCGGGTGACAGAGAATGAAGTCGCCGGGGCGAAACGCTACCTGGTGAGCCTGGCCTGTATCGAGGGTTCCCGGATGTTCGGCTGGCTGACTGTACCGGAAGGCCGGGGGCCTTTCCCGGCTGTTGTCCATATAATGGGAGCGCCGGGTGGAATCCACGAGTATCGAACCGACCCCGGGTCAGGTTATGCCAGGGCCGGGATGATTATCCTGGCTCTCAATATCCACGGGATCGAACTCGGACTGGACCAAGAGGTTTACGAGCAGTACCAGGCAAGGAATCTGCTGGGCGGCTTCCCGTTTTCAGGCTGCGATGACCCATATCGCTACTATTACCGCAGGGTCGTTCTGGGTGGTATCCGCGCCATGGACTACCTTTGCAGCCGCGAGGATGCAGACACTACCCGGCTGGCAGTGGCCGGAGACAGCCAGGGAGGCGGATTGAGCCTGCTCGTTGCAGCGCTGGACAAGCGGGTCAAAGCCCTGACAGTCAATGTCCCGGCAATGTGCGACCATACCGGGGTGCTCTACAGCCGGCCCACAGGCTGGCCCCATCTGCTGGAGCGTGAAAATGGAGAGCGGGTCAGAAGGACTTCCGCTTACTTTGACGGCGCTCTGGCAGCCGGTTTTATCGAGGTTCCCACCCTGATGACAGTGAGCCTGCTCGATGAGTCCTGCCCGCCGACCACTGTTTATGCGGCCTACAACAACCTGAAAGGGCCACGATGGATCTACCGCTACCCTGGTGTCGACCACCCGGGCAGCTTCACCCAGGAGCGGAGCCAATGTCTGATCAAATGGCTGAAAGATACGCTCGACAGTCAGGAAAAACAAAAATGACAGCCTACCGGACCCGCGCCCCGAGATATGCATATATTTTGCTCTTTGTCACCCAATAAAATCAAAGGGTTTTATGCTTGACTTTAGATCAAGCCTTCTTCTATATTCACGGTTTCTTTCGCAAAAGGAACCGGGTTATGAAGACATTTAATGTGAACAGTTTCGGTACCGGCGGACATTTCGGCGCTTACGGCGGCCGGTATGTTCCGGAGATGCTCGTGCCGGCGCTTGAGAACCTCGAGAAAGCCTACCTCGAGGCCCGCGCGGATGAGAGTTTCAACCGGGAGTTCGAGAAACTCCTGGTCACTTACTCAGGCAGGCCCACGCCGCTTTATTTTGCGGAAAACCTGACCCGCTCACTGGGCGGCGCCCGAATATATCTAAAGCAGGAAGGCCTGGGACAGACCGGCTCGCACAAGATAAACAACGCTCTGGGACAGGCCCTTCTCGCCCGAGCAATGGGCAAGAAGCGCCTGATAGCAGAGACCGGAGCCGGTCAGCACGGCCTGGCCACCGCCACTGTGGCTGCCCGTTTCGGCTTCGAGTGCGAAATTTTCATGGGCGAGGTGGACATGCAGCGCCAAAGGCCGAATGTGTTCTGGATGGAACAGCTCGGGGCGAAAGTGACTCCGGTGACCTACGGCACCCGCACACTCAAAGATGCGGTCAATGAAAGCATCAAGAACTGGATCGAGAACCTGGAGACCACACATCTGCTTGTGGGTTCCACAGTCAGCGCGCATCCCTACCCGTCAATCGTGCGGGATTTCCAGAGCGTGATCGGCCGCGAGGTAAAGGAACAGATCGTCAAAGCCGAGGGCCGCCTGCCGGACTGCCTGATCGCCTGTGTGGGCGGGGGCAGCAACTCGATGGGGCTTTTTTATTACTTCCTGGATGATAAGGAGGTTGAGCTTATCGGGGTGGAAGCAGCCGGCCTGGGCCTTGAGACCGGGCGCCACTCGGCACGCTTCCAGGGCGGCAGGAAAGGCATTATCGAGGGCTACAAGTCGTTTTTCCTTCAGGATCAGGACGGCCAGACACTGACCACCCACAGCGTGGCCGCAGGCCTGGATTATGCCGGGATCGGCCCGGAGCACGCCTGGCTCCACGACCTGGGCCGGGTCCAGTACACATGCGCCACGGACAGGGAAGCCCTGGAGGCGCTGAAACTTTTGCTCAAGACCGAGGGCATTATCTCGGCCCTGGAGAGCGCCCACGCAGTGGCTGAAGTAATCAAACGGGCGCCTGAGATGGGCCTGGAAAAGATCATTGTAGTCAATCTCTCCGGCCGGGGCGACAAGGACATATTCATTGTGGCCGAGGCGCTCCGGGACAAGGGGTGGCTGGAGTTTATCAAGCGGAAAGCCGAGGCGGGTTTCGATGAAAAATAAAATCGATCGCCAGCTCTTGTGCTTGAAAAAAAAGAGCCACCACGG
>Ga0307380_10001367_pt1 | contig 35859 bp, 41 predicted proteins | sample UN3MG_FD_202239 | JGI IMG/M metagenome (GOLD analysis project Ga0307380, IMG submission 202239) | Soil microbial communities from Risofladan, Vaasa, Finland - UN-3 | ecosystem: Environmental > Terrestrial > Soil > Coastal area > Acid sulfate soil | place: Finland: Risofladan, Vaasa | collected...
GAGCGTATTAATCAAATTTTGCGAGATCCCTAAATAAAGCACATCATCTATTCCACCTGTCATGGATATGATATTCTGGAGCGCCTTCTTTTTTTTGTTCAGCGAGGCACGCTTTAGATTCGTCAGGCTGTCAGCAGGGATGTGTTGTGTCTCAATTGCGTGGCGTCCCTTGGCGATTTCTAAAATCTCGGCACCAGCCTTGGTACGGATAATAACCGTGTTCCATCCTTTAAACATGGTCCGTCCAGAGCCGACTGAAATGTCGGAAAACTCCGCAGTCATATCAAAACAGTAGCTACAGGCCTTATTGATGAAGGGGCTCAGTTCATCCAAATCGACGGACTGTGTTTCTGATTTTGTATATACATCAAAGCTGTGCGCTGGATGATGGGGAATATCAAATTTAATTGCCTTTGAAATATCGAAGCGATTGTGCAGAAACTGGTGAAACCCATGTGATAATGTCCATCCACAGAAAAGGCCAATCGTCAACTTCACATTTTCAATATTTGCCCTATTGGCTGGGGGTGATACCTTCATCTTGCTCAAGGAGGCAACATGACAAGGCAATCCAACAAAACCCAGTTTCTCTGTGCTCTCCTTGGGGAGATGATTAATGGCTTCGAGAACAGGGCTGGGTTCATAACTCACTCCAGCGCATTCCAACAATTCCTCTCTATTTCGAGCGATAAAACCGTGAGGAACCTTTTCATCATCTAGTTTGGTCTCCACTGCACCATCTATCATTCCCTCGGTCAGGGCAAATGAGAGCAGGCTCGTGACGACTCCCCCGTCCTGTGCTTTTTGTTGTATTTCCTTATCAGTGGAGCGTGCTAGAAAAACTTTCTTTGCGATACCGATCTCATCCTCGCCATATGGCACGCCAAAAACTTGCTGGTTAATAGCGTTCAAATCAGTAGAGGTTCTTGGGCAATACTGGTAACATTGTCCTTCAGACAGGGTGCATTGATGTAGTCTTACTATTCTCTCAGTATGAAAGGCTAAATAGGGGCAGAAACCAAAACATCCTCCACATAGAGTACACAACCCTTTATCTATAACGTCTTTAAACAGTTCCTTAGAAGCCTTGCCTTCCATAACTAAGCCTTCCTTTCAACCTTCCATAACCAATGCCTTGTCCTCATCAAAAGATATTTTTGATAGAAGTATAACTGGTTTGTAAATGGGCATCATAAAGGCACCAGGTATAGCCTATATCTTCTAATCTCTTTATTGTGTATGAACGTAGCCATAAGTATACCTCTTTTCAGAAATTTGTGTTGGTTATAGGCATTGTGCAAGTTTTTCTAAATTATCGGCCAAGTTTACTCCTCATGTTTAAATAGGTGCCTTACCATTGCATCTCAGATGAAATTTCTTCTGCTGCCTTCATCACCAATCCTATTAATTCCCTATCAATTCTTTCCATAGTCATGGTAAAAATAGAGCCAGTGATACTGAGGGCAGCTATAATCTTCCTCCCTGCCCTAATGGGAGCAGCTACACATCGGACACCCTCGTAATATTCTTCATCGTCTATTGCATATCCCTGTTTCCTAATCTTTTCCAATTCCTCAAATAATCGGGGAAAGCTCGTTATGGTATTTCTTCCATAAGCCTTCAGCGACTTTTCCTTATAGATATCCATTATTTCTTTATGGGATAGTTGTGAAAGTAAAACCTTACCCCCAGCAGCGGCATGGGGATCTGTTCTAAAACCGATGTAGGTAGCCAGAGAAAGCCTACCTGGTGTATCAATCTTATCAATGTAAACAATGTGCCCATCTCTTAGTATTCCCAAATGAGGTGCCTCTTTGCATTCGTCATGGAGTTGGCGTAAGTATTTATTGGCAATTTTTCGGACATCAAGATTATCCAATATCCTCCTGCTGATCTCCAAAAATTTGAAACCTAAAGAGTATTTCCTGGTCTCAGGATCCTTGGCAATATAAGCATAAGGAAGAAGGGTGTTTAAGATGTGATGAATAGTGCTTTTGGAAAAACCGATCCTGTTGGTCATTTCCAAAAGGCTTAAACCCTGGGGATTATTGTTTAAGAGCTCAATAATCTTTAAACTTTTCTCAACTGTATAGAGCTTCATCTTTTGTGTAAATCAATATTTCAAATAGTGAAATTTAGTTTAAAATATCATAATTATGACCCTTGACAAGGATTATTCTATTATCACTTCAAGAACTGTAGGGTTCTGATCGATTGAAAAAACCCATTATCTTTTTGATCAAAGTTTCCAGAATATGATCTTCTTCAACATACTGACTATCAACCATCTCACCCTTTACAGAGATACATTGGGGGTTGCGGCCAGAGCTAAGATATTCTTCTTCAAGACAGGCATGCATGCAACCATTTATCAAAAGGATAATATCAACAGCCCTTTCCTTGTCAGTAATAAAATCTACTCTCAGATCCATCTTGCTTAGGGCCTTTTTTAGATCTCTTATGACCCTGGATCTATCTATCTGGGGATTACATCCACCACAATACCTGAGTCCAATTGAAAGCATAAAAGCAGAGAAAAGCCTGTAGATAAAAATACATTAATATATCTGGACTGTTTTTTCTTTTATTCTTCTCTTCACATCATCCCAATGCATCTTTTCATCTTTGCCGATGATCCGTTCGAAATATTTGTTTTGATTTATTCCTGCTATGTTCTTGGCAAGTTCCGTTTTTATACCAACCCCGCCCCTCCTTGCAATCATGATCTTTTGAGCTGCAGGTGAACCGGCCCCGTGCATGGACTCAGGGAGTCCTGCACCAACAGACATATTCTCGATTAATCGTAACATCTTGATTATATCCAGAGGTGGATACCCTTCTTTGCCTGAAAAACATTCCTTTAGAATCACTCCGGTTTCAGGATTGTCAAGATCCTTCTCTGTTGGAAGTGTTATGATCTTTCCGCCTGCAATATCCTGTGCTACCCTCATCCATTCATAGACCATCCTTGTAATGTTTAACTTGGTCACATTGGCCAAAAGGGGATTTATATGATAGGCACCAGAAGGGGTTCTGTACCCCTCATAAGAGCATGCCAGACTACAAGACCAGCAAGTCTCAGCCATTGCGATCATCTCTGTTAATTTATCAACAATGTGGGACGCCTTGCTGATCCCATGGGCTTCGGCTATCCAGTTTGATCCGCCTATAACCACATCAGCCAATCCCACCTTACAACCGCCATAGTTGCTTCTATGGTATCCAGCAAAGACCTCTACAAGTTCGGTGGTAAAATCATACTCACCAGCCATAAATACCCTCTCCCAGGGCACAAATACATCATTAAAGAGTATCACGGCCTCACCACCTACAATGCCATACTTCGGATTTCCCGCATCGATGATCCCATCTAAGCGTCTGGTATCATTCGTCTGCCTGCTGAATACATAGGTTACCCCTTTTGTATCAGCGGGTATAGCAAAGGAAAGGGCAAAATCTCTATCTTCTTTACCCATGGTTCTGGTAGGCATAGTAATAATCTCGTGGCTATTAATTGCGCCAGTGATATGTGCCTTGATTCCAGAGACGATGATTCCATCCTCTAATCTCTCTTTTATATGAAGGTAGGCATCAGGGTGCTTCTGCTCGCTGGGACGAAGACTTCTATCACCCCTGGCATCTGTCATGGCCCCTGAAGGCATCCAGTCATTTTTTTGCACCTCAAGCAGGTATTCCTTGAATCTCTTATGATAATTGGTGCCATATTTTTGATCAATATCATAGGTTGTGACGTAGACCCCATTAAGGCCATCTAACCCAACACATCGCTGAAAACAGGTACCTGTCTTTTGACCAAGGAGCCTCATCATCCTCTGTTTTTTCACGAGATCATCTATGCTTTGGTGGACATGGGTAAATCTATTTATTTTCTCCCCTATTAAATGAGAAGTAGCTGTCATGATTTCCTCATATTCAGGATCATGCGCCAATTCGTATGTCATAGCCGCTGCATGAATATGGGGTTGAAACATCGGCTCATCAACAATACTCTTTATCTTCTGACCAAGAAAATAAACATCAGGTCTTATGCCCCTGAGGGACTCGATATATTCCTTTCCGGTCATCATGGTCATTGCTTCACCTCCATTATTTCATATAATGAAACTCTGTTTAAAATATATCTATGGTTAATTTCTGTCAAGAGATGCTTTCAACATTGACAGATAAGAATAAAAGAAGTTTAAAAGAGCGCTATGTCTTGATCAACCACAACGAATAAGAAGCTTTTGATTTAGAAAAAGAATATGGCTCAGCCCTTGGGAATATCTATTGACATGCTGGCATGCTTCTGTATATTTTTGAAAAAATTAGGTATCTTGACATGTTAAAGAGAGAAACTACACACTGCAAAGGAAGGGATATGCATTGAAAACACAGAAATTGCTTTATTTATCCAAAAAGGATGTTGAAAAAGTAGATCTCCCTATGGAGAAAATTATAGAGGCGCTGGATGAGGCCTTCAAGGAAAAAGGCCGTGGCAAGATAGAGATGCCGCCCAAACCTGGGATCCACACGCAGCCCGATGCGTTTATTCATGCGATGCCGGCCTATATTCCCTCTCTTGGTTCAGCAGGTATCAAATGGGTCAGTGGATATCCTGAAAATTATAAGCAAAATTTACCATATATCAATGGATTGCTTATTCTAAATGACCCTAACACAGGTGTTCCTTTATCTGTGATGGACTGCATCTGGATTACAGCCATGCGAACTGGTGCTGCAACTGCTTTAGCGGCAAAATATATGGCAAATATGGACTCTCACACAGTAGGAATCCTTGGATGCGGAGTTCAGGGAAGAACGAACTTGAAAGCCCTCACAATTACGATACCTGCCCTTAAAGAGGTTAAGGCCTATGATATTTCAAGTGATGCAGTCAACAGATATGCCGAAGAAATGAGGAAAGACACAGGACTGAATGTACGTATTGTAGCAACTCCCAAAGAGGCAGTCCATGATTCCGACATCATTGTGACTGCAGGCCCTATTCTTAAAAATCCTCACCCTGCCATTGAAGATGACTGGGTCAAATCAGGTGTTTTTGCCTCTCCAGTGGACTTTGATTCCTATTGGAAAAAGTCTGCCTTTGAGAACTGTGATAAGTTTGTCACGGATGATAAGGATCAGTGTCTCTATTACAAATCCCTTGGATATTTTCAGCATATACCTGAAATTTACGCAGATCTTGGTGAAATCGCCGCAGGTTTAAAGCCGGGCAGGGAAAAAAAAGAAGAAAAAATCATCTGTGCAAATCTTGGTCTCGCCATGGATGACATGGCAACAGCTATTAAAATTTATAACAAGGCAGTGGAAAATAATATCGGAACATGGCTCGAACTTTGATTTAATAGTATAGGAATTTCCATTTTGGACGCGGATGAACGCAGATTTTTTGGATTAAGAATAAAATGATTATTATTATCTGTGTGTACCTGCCCGCCATCTGGCAGGCGGGTCTGCGGAAATATGCGTCCTAATTTAATTTACATCCTGAAATATCCCTAAGTTGATAGTTGAGCTACTCTATTTGAAAAATTAATATTCCAACGGATTCCTTTCCAAAATAGTACACTTCCTGATACCTGCGTTAGACGTCTTACAAATCTTTTCACATTTCAGAGTATCCTTTACAAGAGAAAATAAATATTATAATGGTTAAACCATTCTAATAAAAGGAGTAATATCATGTTCCGAGAGGCAAAGCAAAATAGAATATTTCAGGACGTGGTTGATCAGATTCAGGAAGCCATCCTCCAGGGCAGACTTAAGGCCGGAAGCAAATTGCCTCCCGAAAGGGAGTTGATATATACATTCAAGACCAGCAGAGGGACGCTTCGCGAGGCATTACGGGTCCTTGAGCAAAAAGGCCTGATTACAATCAAGACTGGTGTGAGCGGAGGGGCTTTTGTGAAAACTTTGTCCACCCACCAGGTTAGTGAGAGCTTGGATCTGTTGATACAGTATGAAAGGGTTTCCCTGAGGGATCTTGCGGAATTTCGGGAGGGTGTGGAAGGGATTGTTGCAGGTCTTGCTGTGGAGAGAGTTAAAAGTGAAGATATCCATTATTTAAAAAAGCTTTTAGCAGATGCAAAAACCCACCTTGATGAAGGAGCCTCTGGCTGGGATAATTTTATTCATGTGGATAACCAACTGCATATGGCTTTGGCTCATATCGCTGGAAATCCAATTTATGAATCGGTTCTTCAGACGATTTACGATAACATACATCGTTATTTTGATCAGTTTCTTCCAAGGGAAGAAGGCCTTCTGAGAGAAAACTATCGAGATCTGTGTGAAATTGTTGAGGCGGTGGAAAATGGGCACGCAGCCCAAGCGCATTTACTGGTTCAGAATCACGTATATCGATTTAATCGGTTGATGGAGGAAAGAGCATTGAAATCTGAAACTTGAAAATTGAAACTTATGTGAGATTTGGAATTAATCTTTTTATAAATCGATAAAGGTCCTTATTTATCCAGTTTCCAATTTCTAGTATCCAGTTTCCAATATTCTGTATTTTAATAATCTTACTTATTTGCGATATTTTTCTGTTTTGTCTCAGCCTGTCTGGATTAGGCCTAAGGAGAATAATCAAATGCCTGAATGCAGGATTGAAAAACATCCTATACTGAGTATTCCCAAAAGGAGGAAGATCGGATTTTATTGGAACAATGCGAGATTGCAGGCCTATAAAGACGAGGTGATCTCCTCCGCGCTGTTTGCCAACGGGATCCGCGCATTCGGCCATCATGCGAAGGATAGATCGGCTCAGGGGATATTTTGCGCCAATGGCCAGTGTGCCCAATGCATGGTGATCGCCAACGGGATCCCGGTGAAGTCCTGCATGACCAGGGTGGAAGAGAATATGGTAGTGGAGAGCGTTGAAGGCCTCCCAACGCTTCCCGAAGCCATGGAGGAGTGCCATTTTACACCCATTGAGCAGATCGACACCAATGTGCTGATAATCGGCGGAGGGCCCTCAGGTCTTTCGGCGGCCCTTGAGTTGGGCGAACGAGGGATTGATACCCTCATCGTGGACGATAAGGACCGATTAGGTGGCAAATTGGTGCTCCAAACCCACAAATTTTTCGGTTCGATCGAGGATTGCTATGCGGGAACCAGGGGTATAGATATCGCCACGATCCTGGAGGAGAATGTTCAGACCTATCCCTCTATAAAGGTGTGGCTCAACAGCACCGCAATGTACGTGTTCAGCGATAAAAAGGTGGGGATTGTCACTAACAACACCCATTATAGGATTGTCAATCCCAAGGTCGTGTTAAACGCTGCGGGGGCCAGGGAGAAGTCCCTGATATTTCCCGGAAACACCTTGCCCGGGGTGTATGGGGCTGGTGCATTTCAAACCCTGGTTAACAGAGATCTTGTTAAACCTGCCAAAAGATTATTTATAGTAGGCGGTGGAAATGTGGGATTGATTGCTGCATATCATGCCTTGCAGGCAGGCATTGATGTCATCGGGATTGTAGAGGCCTTGCCTCAATGTGGTGGATATCAGGTTCATGTAGACAAAATAAAAAGATTAGGGGTACCGGTATATACCAGGCATACAATTGTGAGCGCTAACGGAAACGAACATGTAGAGTCAGTTACAGTGAGCAAAATAGATAATAATTTTAAAAGAATAGTTGGCACAGAGAAAACCTATGAATGCGATACTGTATTAATTGCGGTAGGGCTAAATCCCGTGAATGAATTTTCTGAACAGGCCAAACAGGCAGGAATAAAGATTTTTTCAGCGGGTGATGCAAAGGAAATCGCCGAAGCATCCTCTGCGATGTTTAATGGGAAAATAACCGGTTTGGAGATTTCTCGCGAGCTTGGCATAGAGGATATGCCTATTCCACGAGATTGGTATCAAAAGGTAGATATCCTCAAAGCTCCACCCGGGACTATTGCCACGCCTGATTATGAGAGCTTTCCTCAAGAAAATATTACACCAGTATTCCATTGCGCACAGGAAATTCCCTGCAACCCATGTGTCTCTGTATGCCCTAAAGGGGTGATTTCTATTCCAGGTAATTCGCTTTTAGGAAAACCTCAGGTTGCCAACAACGATTGTATCGGTTGTAACAAATGTGTATTTATCTGTCCGGGTCTTGCAATCTCATTGGTAGACTACCGCAAGAATCAGGACTATCCTGTGGTATCTCTGGCCTATGAAGTCTATAACTATGAGTATAAAAAAGGTGATTCAGTCCTGCTAACCGATTATGAGGGAAATCCTCTTCAAGAGGCAGTTGTTGTTGACACAGTACTCAATAAAGCCTCACGAAAGACCCAGATCATCAAAGTAAGAGTTCCAAAAGAGATCGCCAAACGAGTTGCAGGATTCAAGATTCAAAGCGAAGAAACTACGCTACAGAAAGGCAAGCCCACTGTTGATAGAATTACCGACGACGCCATTGTGTGCAGGTGCGAGAGGGTGACTGCCGGAGAGATTCGAAGGTGGATTAAGAAGGGCATAAGGGATCTGAACCAGATCAAGGCCATCACAAGGGCAGGCATGGGGGCGTGTGGATCTAAGACATGTGGAGATTTGATTGTGCAATTATTTAAGGACGAAGGTGTGCCTGCAGAAAATATTACATTACATACAATACGACCGCTTTTTATTGAAGCCCCCCTCGGTGTATTCTCTAATATCTCTTATGGCAGCAAACATGAATAAATCATATGATCTGATTGTGATTGGTGCAGGATCAATTGGCGTTCCTGTGGCCATGGAGTTTTCGAAAAAGAGGCAATCTGTATTGGTTATAGACTCCCTCTCCTCACCAGGGCAAGGTGAAGACAAAAAGGCAATCGGAGGTATCCGGGCAAGCCATTCAGATAAGGGCAAGATATTAGTCTGCCAGAGGAGCATAGAGCTTTTTTCTCACTGGAAAGATACCTATGGAGATGATATTCAATGGCAGAGCAATGGGTATTCATTCCCCGCTTACACAGAAGATCATGAGAATATCTTAAAAGATTTAATGAGAATTCAACAAAAATTTGGTCTGAATATTAAATGGCTCTCTGGTGAAGAATACAGGGAACTCAATCCAGGAATTAATATGGAAGGATTGAGGGGCAGTACCTATTCACCAGGAGATGGCTCAGCATCGCCACTACTGTTTACCCAGGCTTGTTACTTTAAGGCCTTGGAGTATGGCGCTGAATTCAGATTTAAGGAGACAGTTATTGGTTTTCATATTGAAAAGAATAGAATTATTGTAGTAAAGACGAATAAAGGTGAATATCACTCGGCCAATGTGTTAAATGCTGCTGGTGCATATGCAAAAGAGGTTTCTAAAATGGCTGGGATTAATATTCCAGTAAAACCGGATTCTCATGAGGCGGGAATCTCTGAACCGGTAAGGCCATTTATGGGGCCAATGGTTGTGGATATGCGGAAAGAGCCTGGCTCAAAAAATTTTTACTTTTACCAGAACACCGAGGGTCAGGTAGTTTTTTGCCTGACTCCTGATCCACCAATTTGGGGTGTAGACACTCGTGCCACCTCCATATTTTTACCAATGATCGCAAGAAGAATGATTACAATTATGCCCATGCTTTTAAATCTTAAAGTTCGACGTACCTGGCGTGGACAATATCCCAACACACCTGATGGCTATCCGATCGTGGGAAAGATGAAGGAATTGGATAATTTCTACCAGGCTGTTGGTATGTGTGGCCAGGGCTTTATGCTTGGACCTGGTATGGCAGAATTACTCTACAGGTTGATGACCGAAGAGTATAATAGAGATGATCCAGAAACCTTAGATAGTTTCAATCCTTATCGTGAGTTCATGGAGCAGGAGATATTTAAATAAATTGAAAATTGAAGATTGAAAATTTTCAATTCAAGGGGGTTTCTTTGAAAAATGTTTACGATATCGTGGTAATCGGTGGAGGAGTCATTGGCTCAAGCATCTCCTATAACTTGGTCAACGACGGATTCGATGGCGACATTCTGGTCATTGAGAAAGATCCTACGTATGAATTTGCATCCAGCACCCTGAGTGCTGGTGGTGTGAGAGAACAATTCAGCCTTCCTGAAAATATTAAAATATCTCAATATGGTATAGATATATTCGAAAATTTTGATGAAATAATGGAAATTAATGGAGATTCGGCTCACGCAGAATTCAAACAGCGAGGGTATCTCTTTCTTGCAGATGAAACAAATTTGCCGACAATCAAAAAGAATTATGAGACACAGAAGGATCTGGGAGCGCATGTATCGTTACTTTCCATTGATGAAATCAAAAAATTAATTCCCCACATAAACACCGATAACCTGGTAAGTGGTTGCTTTGGCTCTCGAGACGGGTACCTCGACCCTTACGGAATTTTACAGGGATATGTAAAGAAGGGGAAAAACCTTGGCATAGACTATCTTTACGAAGAGGTAACAGGGATTCATGTAAAAGGGGGGAGAATTGAAGGTGTCATCAGCAATAAGGGTACACACATACAATGTAGGATTGTTGTCAATGCTGCCGGCCCGTATGCAGCTGTTGTCGGAAAAATGGCAGGCATAGATTTGCCAGTGGACCCTGTACGAAAGATGGCGTTTGTATTTGACCCTCAAATCAAATTTGATTATGATTTACCACTTGTAATTGACACAGACGGATTACTGTATTTTCGCCATGAACCCGGTAAAACCATTTTAACAGGCAAATCAATCCCTGATGAGCAACCTGGCTTTAATTTTGAATGGGACAGAGATTATTACATGGACGTTGTCTGGCCTCAAGTGGCTAAAAGGGTTCCTCCATTCGATACCGCCAAATTAATCAGGGGCTGGGCAGGGCTCTATGCCATGAATAAAGCAGATGGGAATGCAATTATTGGTCATCTTGGTGATGTTCAAGGGTTTTATGGCGCAGTGGGCTTTAGTGGTCATGGTCTGCAGCAGTCTCCGGCAATAGGAAAATGTATGTCAGAGTTAATCCAGTTCGGAAAATATCAAACAATTGATCTATCGTGCTTTTCTTTCGATCGTTTTAAAACAGGAAACCTTGTGTTTGAAGATGAAATGGTCTGAGTTACAAATAATTTTTAAGCTTTTACAGGATTGTAACATTTAACCCATTATTTACGGGTTATGAGACCTTTTCTAAAGTGAATGGTGGGAGGCCGCTGTCCTTTTCACGACTTATCCGTGGGGGAAACCGCATGACCAGACGTGTCGGGGCAATGCGGAGGGGGTAAGAATCCCCCATAGATAAGTTGTAGAAAAGACCAGGCCGCGAGCCTCTGAACTGAAGAAAAGGTCTCATTGACCTATTGCCCCGTAATCAGTTACAATAATTTAAAAAAACAATATGAATTGATAAATCTGAGAATCAAAGAAGGTTTTTATCTTAGGAGGTTGCAGAATGGGCTCTTTTGAAATGGATAATAACAAAGAATTAAACAGATTCGAATACCCGATTAGTTTTATTGAAAGGGGTTATAACAATAAAACATTATACATCGATATCTCTGATAATAAAATTGTGAGCAAGCCAGTCACAGATGAAATGAAAAGGATATTTACCGGAGGTCGAGGATTTGGTTTATGGTTGTTATGGAACGCCATTAAAGAAAAAACCAAATGGAACGATCCGGCAAATGAGATATGTATAGCCTGCGGTCCGTTAGGCGGAACTACCCTTTATCCAGGCAGTGGCAAGAGTATTGTAATTACTATATCACCGCTCACACAGTCTGTTATGGATTGCAATGTAGGCGGATATTTTGGTCCGTATCTAAAATTTGCAGGCTGGGATGCCATGGAGATCCAAGGCAAAGCTGACAACGACATCATTATAATGATAGACGGCGATAGGGGTATAATAAGGATAGTGGATGCAGAAGGATTTCCAAAAGATTCACACCTGCTCGGCGCAGCCCTTGCTGATAGGTATAGCGAGGGAAACCCGAGGGCCATTTCAACAGTGTCTGCGGGCTCCGGGGCAGAACATACCCTGATGGGTTGTCTCAACTTTTCCTGGTATGACAACATTCGTAAAACCTATCGATATAAGCAGGCAGGCCGGGGAGGTACTGGCACTGTTTTCCGGGACAAAAATATTAGGGCCATAGTGACCAAGTTTTCCAAAATGGTATCAGATATAAACCACACTGCTAACTTCGAAAGGTTAAAAAAATGGGGGCGGATATATACCAAAGAGATTAGGACCCTTGATCCCACACAAAACGAGATGGCGAAGGTAGGAACGACCCATCTGATCAATATTATGAACGACTACGACCTTCTTCCAACCAAGAACTTTCGCTTTGGGAGCCATCCGGATGCACTAAAACTTGGCAAAGAGGTATACCGCAAAAAGTTCCACCCCGGGTTCGACGGTTGCTGGTTTGGATGTTCGGTGGCCTGCTCACATGGAGTCAAGGATTTCACCCTCAAAACTGGTCCCTACAAAGGGCAATCGGTGTGGGTAGACGGCCCGGAATATGAAACAATAGCGGGGTGCGGCGCAAACTGGGGAATATTCGATCCGGATTTTGTCATAGAAGCGAACTTTTATTGCGACACCTACGGCTTAGACACCATCTCTGTCGCAACTGCAACCGCATTTACCATGGAATGTTATGAGATGGGACTCATAAATAAAACTGTCACCGGAGGTTTAGACCTTCGTTTTGGCAACAAGGATGCTTCCTTTGAGATAATCCACCAAATGGCTAAAGGAGAGGGTTTCGGTGCCACAATAGGCCAGGGTGTGAGGAGGATGAAAGAAATATTTGCGAGGGAATATGGCGCTGACCCCACTATTATGAGGGACATAGGAATGGAGTCCAAGGGCCTAGAGTTTTCCGAATATGTGACCAAGGAATCACTTGCACAACAGGGTGGATACGGCCTTACCCTTAAAGGCCCCCAGCACGATGAGGCATGGCTCATATTTCTGGATATGGTAAATAATTTTATGCCTACCTTTGAGCAAAAGGCCGAGGCCCTTTGGTGGTTTCCTATGTGGCGGACCTGGTTTGGCCTTAATGGCCTGTGCAAGCTTCCCTGGAACGATATTGTTCCTGAGGATAACAAGGGGACGCCAGATCCAGCAAAGGTTATGAAGCACGTTCAGTGGTATGCTGAATATTTTTCTGCTGTTACCGGTTTGGATGTAAGTCCTGATCATTTGATAGAGATGAGTGAGAGGGTCTACAATTTTCAGAGAATATTCACTCTGAGACAGGGCTTTGGAACACGTGAGCATGACAGCATACCATATAGGGCAATGGGGCCAGCAACCAAAGAGGAATATGAATCACGCAAAGACAGGTATGACACACAGCTAAAGGAGTTTGGCATCCTGGATCCTGAAGGTAAGAGTACTGAGGAAAAGGTTGCAGCCCTGAGGAAATACAGGGAGGATCGCTATGAAAAGCTCAAGGATGCTACCTATAAGCGTCGCGGTTGGGCTCTAAACGGAATACCAACGGTTGAAAAAGTGAAGGAACTAGGAATAGACTTCCCTGATATTATGGAGTTGCTATCCAGATACCAGTAGGCCAAATAAAATCGGTACATAAAAACCTTCCCATAGATGGTTAACGTGAAACTACATTATCTTACGTACAAAATATTTTCTCTTGACTAAAAAAAACTAAACCTTAAAATGATGCGGGTATAATTCAGAGGTAGATCAATGCATTAACAACGCATGGATCTTGGATTTAGATCTCCTCATCCACGCCATAAAATTAATTGTAGCATTATGGAGAGAAGAAACCATGTTAAAAGACAAAAAAATCGGGATAATCGGAACAGGAAATATGGGGGAGGCTCTTATCAGTGGGCTTGTTCATTCCCGCTCAGCTATTCCTGAAAACATCATTTGCTCAGACATTCGTAAGGATAAGCTTAAATCTATCAAGGAAGCATATGGCGTAGTCACAGCAAAAAACAATCTCGATGTGGTTAAGGCATCGGAAATTGTTATCTACGCGATCAAACCGCAGATCATGGCATCAATACTAAAGGAAACAGCTGACTGTCTGGATATGTCCAAAATCATTATCTCTATTGCCGCCGGAGTTCCCTTAGCCGCCATAGAGTCGTGCCTCAATAAGGACCTACGTCTTATTCGGGTCATGCCCAATATCGCTGCATCTGTGAGGGAGGGTGCCGCTGCCATTGCGCCTGGAAAACATGCCCTTAAAAATGATCTTAAGATATCTAAGGCTATCTTTGATTCTGTGGGGGAAAGCGTTATCATCGAAGGGAATCTCATGGATGCCATCACAGGGTTAAGCGGGAGTGGCCCCGCATACATCTTTCTAATTGTCGACGCCTTAGCCGATGCCGGAGTAAAAATGGGGCTTTCAAGAGAAGATGCTCTTTTTCTTTCAAGCCAAACGGTATTGGGAGCTGCAAAATTATTGATGGAGACACACGAGCACCCCGGAAAATTAAAGGATAAGGTTACCTCACCCGGTGGAACAGCCATAGTCGGCCTCCATACCTTAGAGGAGGGTGGCCTTCGAACGACTCTTATCAATGCTGTTGAAGCCGCCACAAAACGATCCAAGGAACTGGGAGAAATGATGATCAAGAACTTCTCTGAGGATTAACACTGAGATGCTTTTACAAAATAAATGCTCTTTCAATTATTGGTATACATTGAAAGAGCCCCGAGGTACAAAAAATAGGTATGAGGTAATATTTTGGGAGAGATAAAAAGCACCCTCGATCTTGTTTTTGAAAAAACAAGAAATCTTACCCTGAGTGATGAGGAAAAACTGAGCCTTGCACGCGAGAAACTTGATAAAAAAGTGCAGGGTCTCTGTAACAGATATCTGGATAACTTCTTTCCTGTGAGTCGTCTCAAGGATGAGATGGAAAAAATTGCCAGTAATGATCGTGAGCGAGCATATAGTTTCCTTAAAAAATATCTCTTCGTTCATTTTGACCTGGACAGCGACAACTCATTGATTGTGTCTGCTCTCAGTGAAGTCGCCAGTTGTGATATAACCTCCCTGAAAAACCTCCAGAAAGAATACAACTCAGAGAAGAAAGGCACCAAAAAAGCCTTTACAGAAAAGTCCCTTCTGGCTTTACAAGAGAGTGGTGTGTCCGGTTCTGCTGTTGTAGTCAATCTGGACAATATCCCAGAGCGGAATGAATTCCTCAAAAGCTTGCGCAAAAGATACCAGGAACGGCTCAAGACAATAGAGAATAATTAACAATCCTTTACAAAAGCCCAAAATAAATATTTTCAACGAGTGAGAAATTTCTGTCTATATTTTCTCGTCCCCTGATGATGTCACCGTGTCCTGGAAGTAAGAGTTCAAGATTAAGAGAGGATAAACGACTGATACTCTTTTTTAGCTGTTCACCATTCCCACCAGGCAAATCTGTGCGACCCACTCCCTGTTCAAAGATAACATCACCTGCAAAGAGGGCCTTATGAGAAGGCCAGTACAGACAGATCGAGCCAGGTGAGTGGCCTGGGCTGTGAATAACCTCAAGTTCTACAGCCCCTGCTTTTAAGATTCCTTCCGTAAGAAAAAAATCTGGCTCAATAGTAAAATCATGAAAGGACGCAGCCTTTTGGCGAAAATAACGGTATTCCGTTTCATGTATCGTTACCATAGTTGATAAGGATGAAAAGGATTGTGCTGCCTCTATATGATCGGGATGCATATGTGTAGCAATTATTAGATCAATGTCTTCGATTCTGACATTTATAGAGTCTAATGAGTTCCTTAATCCAGTAAAGAGATGTTGATGACCGGGATCAATGAGGATTTTGAAGGGGCCATTAATGAGAAAACTGTTACAGTTATTTTCTGTTAAAGAACTCCACGGGAAAACATATAACTCATCACTTAGCTGCATATCTATTTACCTCAATTTTTTAAGATGATAATAATTTTATATTCCTATATACTATAGCAGAAAATATTTTATTGAAAAGGCCTGATATAAAATATTTTCTCAGAAACTATAGCACACTAGTTTTATTTACAGGAGGTAAGAGTTGCCACTCTATGAATACCAATGCCAGGCATGCGGCAGAGAATTCCAGTATTTGGTGTTAAAAAAAGAAGATGAGGCTGATGTAAGGTGTCCAGGATGTAAGGGGGGAGATTTAAAAAAATTGGTATCAAAGGTTGCCTATCATGTCTCAGAGCAAGATCGACTATCCGCATTTGAACCGAACTTTCCAAAAGATGATGCATTTTATAAAGACACCAGAAACATTGGGCTTCAAGCCAAAAAGAGGGCACAACAAATGGGTGTTGATTTAGGATCTGGTTTTGAGACAAAATTAGACAGGCTGCGCACAGACCCAGGGAAAGTGTTTGATGAGACTGATTAAGGCTATTACTACTTTTTACTTCTTCCGTTCATAGTTACTATCTTAATTATAAAACCTGTTATTTCCCGGTAGAAAATATATTGCCATATGTGAAAATAAGTTTGAAGTGACGTAAAGTGTCTAAGGTGTGCTAAAGTAATAGCATGAGAATGAGAACCTGTTAGGTTAAGATAAAATATGGATAGAAAGAAAGTTTTTATTACGAGAAAAATACCTGAGGCAAGCGTAGAAAAGCTTAAAGAGATTTTCAATGTGGTAGTCTCCCCTTTTGATCGAGATGTAACCCAAGATGAAATAGTAAAGATGACAACTGGCGCTCAGGGGATGGTTTCTATGGTTACAAACAATCTAAGCAAAGACATCATCGATCACCTCACAACAATCAAAATAATAGCGAATTACGCAGTGGGCTTTAATAATATCGATATTGAATATGCCAGGGAAAAAGGTATTGTCGTCACCAATACACCTGATGTTTTAACAGAAGCAACAGCAGATATTGCTATGGCCCTTATTCTCTGTGTAGCCAGACGTATTGTGGAAGGTGATAGATTAGTCAGGAAAGGAGAATTCAAAGGATTCTATCCAACCTTCTTTTTGGGCGTTGAGCTACAAAATAAGGTGCTCGGGATCTATGGCATGGGCCGCATTGGAAAGGCCGTAGCTACAAGGGCAGTCACCTGTGGTTTGAAGATAATTTACCATGACACAATACACGTTGCGAAGGGATCTATTACCTTTCCTGCTCATTATGTCTCTTTTGATGAACTACTGAAAGAATCTGACTTTATTTCTATTCATGCACCACTTATAACAGAGACCTACCATCAATTTACTAATAAAGAATTCAGAAAGATGAAAAAAGGGGCCTTTCTTATTAATGCAGCCCGGGGACCATTAGTCAAGGAGGAAGATCTTGTCTACGCCCTTAAACAGGGATGGATAGCTGGAGCCGGTTTAGATGTCTATGAATTTGAACCAGAAGTCCATCCAGATCTCATCAAATTAGATAATGTTGTCCTTCTCCCCCACATAGGTAGTGCAGCCAGTGAGGTAAGAGAAAGGATGGCAACGATTGCTGCTGATAATATAATAGCATTTTTTAAAGGAGAGCCACCCCCAAATAGGGTTAATTGAGCAAACCCCTTCAGAGAATATTGAAATGGCTTTAAAACCATCCCAACCTCTATTATGTGATATTATCATCTCTAGCCTTATAGAAGGAGTCCTCTTCCTAATGGGATAAACATTTTTAGCTTGAAGAAAAAATAAAAAATCATTAAAAGAGAATCACGCCCCCGTAGCTCAGGTGGATAGAGCAAGGGATTCCTAATCCCTGTGCCGTGTGTTCGAGTCACGCCGGGGGCACCAGAACTATTAAGGGCTTAAGCATTTTGCTTGAGCCCTTTTTTGGTGCCAAAATCACCGATTGTAACCGTTTTGTAACTATCTTGCCCTTTCAGGTAGGTTTCTTGTCTTTGCGCTGCTTCCCTTAAATCAGCATCATTGACGATGTTATAGCGGTCAAATACGCTCCTTGTCTTGTGCCCTGATATCATCATGGCTACCCTTTCAGGTATTCCGGCTCTTACCATATTACGAACCGCTGTCCGTCTGAGATCATGGAATAATCTCTTTCCGATTTCGGCATCTTTACAAGCGCTTTTCCATGCTTTATCAAATCGTTTAACCTTATCGCTCCCATCATGGTTAGGGAATACATAAGGCAGTAACTTTTGGCCTTTCTTCCTTGTCTCCCATTGGAGATAAAATACCTCTTTTAGCTCTTCATCAAGATACACAGTCCTACCCTCATCATTCTTTGTTTCGCCTGGTTCAAGTTTGACAATACCCTGGTCACGGTCAACTTGATTCCATGTAAGGCCTTCAATCTCTGATACACGCCAGCCTGTCTTATAGGCAAAGGTAACAAAGCCTTTCAGGTAATCAGGTAAGGCATCCTTTAAGGATAAATAGTCCCCATGTTCGAAAAATCCCTTGCGCGTGTTGTTTTCCTTGAGCATAGGAATATAGGGCACTCTATCAACCTTTGGGGGTGTCTGCCGGGCTCCCATGTTCAGCATCCGCTTTAAGGCTGATAGTTCCCTGTTAATGGTTGCATTGGCTGCCCCTTCATCTTGACGTGTCTCAATGTAACTCTGAATATGGGGAGTAGTAATTTGAGATACCTTAAAGCCTTCAAAATACTTTTTTAGATGTCTTGTGCTTCTCTCTGCCCTTATAAGGGATTTCTTTTGATTAATCCTGTAATCTCTTAAAAGGTCCTCTGCTAATTCATCATACTTTACACGGTCAAAATAGATACCTGGTAGCTTTCCTTCTGATATTTCGCCTTCTCTTTTCTTAAGCAACTTCTTTGCATCTGTCTCCTTGTCGCTCTTAGTTGATTCATAGTAAGGCTTACCATTTCGATAATACTTTAGCCAGTATGTCTGACTTCTCTTGTAAATGGTTCCCATGGTTAACCTCCTTTCTTAATTAGTTCTGACCTTTCTTGTAACTCTTGCCCATAAATTATTTCCATCCCTATTTGTTTTTTTAAAGACTCTTCAAGTTCTTTTAACTTATCATCAGGCATTTTGCTCAGCATCTTCTTTTCCAAGATATCGCCTCCTTTCTCTATAATTAATCCCTTACTCCCGAGCCTCTCGAAAGGCCCAGGGTAAAGAATTATTCAAGCCTTATAGGCTCATACTTCAAGCCCTTTACATACTTTGAAAGCCCTTTCATGGCCTCGTTGTAATGCTCAATTGCTTCTCTTGATTGATACATAACTACATCTCCAAATTGTAAAGGACACTCAGCAGAAACTATAGCACCCTTTTCAATTATATGAAGAAATTTTAAGGAATTAGCCATTTCATTAAGCTCAGCGAGTACGTCCCCTAATTCTTCCGCATCGAGGTTTTCAACCTCATAAGTTGCATTGCTGGCCTTAAATAAATCATTCACTAAGTTCTTTTCATCTTTTGTGAGGTTATCGCTTTCAAGTAGAGTATTAAGAGCGTGTGTGATTTTTTTAAAATTTTTCTTCTTTTCTTGATGAAAATTATTTTCAGACATTATATAATCCCTCCTTATGGTAGCTTTATGCTACCTGTTGAGCCCCTGGCCGATCCTTACGGGCTGGTCTCTTGTAAATCGGTTTCAGGGGCTTCTTTATTTCGTGCCTCCCCTTCAAGTCTTTCAAGGGTTTCTTCGATTGCCTCAAGCTTTATTCTAATCTCATTAGATATGACCTGAGCTGCCTCGCTACCTGCATCTTCTAACTCACTATCAATTACATTCAGAAAAGAATAAATCGGCCAGATACCCCAAATTTTCAAAAAGGGAAAACAACTTGATATACTATTTTTTCCAATATGCAATTCGTCTAAGGACATTTTTCCGTAGTTTTCACTATTCTTTGAGGCAATGACAGTGTTAATATGTTTTGCAAAGCTCTTATTCCCATTAATAAACTCGATACTTTTTTGTGTTAGGTTTTTAATTACTTCGTTGCCTTCCGTTGCCTTGATTAATTGTTGAACCTTTGCCATAACTCCCCTCCCTGGCCATTAGGCCAAATAAAAACCGCTCAGATTTACTCTCGGCCCGCAAGCAAGCCGCCCCATGAGTCGCCTCAATGAGGTATCTGAACGGTCTATTTTGTGTTTTAGTTGTCACTTGCTTACGGTTTAGAGAAATAGAATGATACTAAAATTAAACTTTATATTTACTTATACTACCATATTATTTATAATGCAAGAAAAAAATTGCAATTCAATATCAAAAAAATTAATATCTGGAGGTATGAAAGTGGCTGTTAATATCAGAATGCCTGAAGGGATGAAAAAAGCACTTGACAAAATTGCTGCCAGTGAGTTCCGCTCTCTTAATAGCGTGATCCTTCAATTTCTGGATGAAAAGCTTCAATCAAAGAGTGTTAACTGGCACAAAGAAGGCAAGAAGCAAGAGAAATCCAAAAAATAAGTCCAAAGGATTGCTTGCACGCCATATAAAAATTATTAAGCAGGAGAAAAAGATGAGCAAGGAACGTAAAAGCATAATGAAAAGGATTAAAGAGAAATTTAAACCCACCCGATATGCGCAATTGGAAGATATTATTCATATCCAGGAAATCGAGGAAAAGGAACACCGAACGCCTGAGGAGGTTCAACAGTTAAAGGAGCTTAAAGCTCTACCTGTGTCCCCTAAGCTTGCGAAGGCAATCAAAAAAGCTGAGGGAAATGAAATAGAGGATAAATAATTGCCCTTCTCATAAAGCACCTTGAAGTAAAAGGCATTGATTACAAAAAGGAAAAGTCCTTAAAATAGGTTAATCTGTTGCGCCAGCGCAACCAATCTCCATTTTCGCTATCTGCTGTGCATGGTGGGATTTTGTGGTTTTTCAAAAAAGGTAGGAAATCTAAAGGCAGTGTTAGCTTTGCATTTTGCACATTATAATTTTATGAGGATTCATAAAACATTGAAAGTGACACCAGCGATGGAGTCTAAGGTTACAGATAAATTGTGGGATGTAAAAGATATTGTTAAACTAATTAATTAATTCTGGGAATAGATATGCTTTTAGGTTGGTATTTTTTCAATTTCACTTTTAAGTTGTTATTTAAATATGCCCAAAATTCTTTTTGCCTTTTTTTGTTTATAGAACGGTTATTCAAGAATTTTTTACTTAATTCTTCAATTAAAGATTCTGATAATTTATTTTTGGGATCGAACCACTCAATATCAATTTCATATATTCGTTCAATATGAGATGTATTAATATACGAAGCATGATCTAAAAAAGTTAATTCTCGAATAGGCTTTATAAACATATCTCCATCAGGATTGTTTCTATTCGGGTCAGTATTAATAAAAAGGAAAAACCGTCGAACAGGATCAATACAAATGCAGTATTTTGGGTGTGGGATTCTTTTTATCTTATAGCAGGCAATATCACAAAATCTTAATTTCTCAATCATAACACAGCATATTCTGCTGTTTCTGACATTTCTTTTAAGATATTATTTCTATTTATATTTTCTTCATCTACTAATAATAAATAATCAATCTCTTTATCTTTAACGGATTTATAATAAGACAATTCATGATGTGTAAGTTCCCTAAGTTCCGAGAATGACAAATTTCCATATTTTTTGAATGCCCCCAATAAACATTCGATATCGCTTTCAGAAAAGAAATCCATATCTGGTTCTCTTAGGGGATTTATATGTGGAAATTCTTTATCATCGTTCTTGGAGATGCTGATAGTCTTATGGATTGCTTGTAAATCATCTAAGTTTAAATAGGGCTCTCTACCGTGTACTAAATCTCTTATTTTTGATGGAAAAGGACCATCTTTACCACAAATATATTTATCCCCTATAATTGGGCGAGCATATTTATTTATGTGATCTTTTTCGGCATAGAAAATAATTTTAGCTATATGATATAAATCAATACCTTTTTTTAATGTGCTTAAAAACAGTATTGTTTCAATTGCTTTTTCAGAATTTACTTTATATTTTATTTTTGGACTCATTTTCGCACCTCCCCAGCCTACGAAAAAAGAACCCCAATATGTTGTGTTTCTGATATGGGATGATATACTATAAATTACATTTGTCAAGTTTTTAATTAATTTATGTATCATAAAATGTAACTCCTACCCTAAACTGAAACATTCCGAACCCTCAAAATAACCTAACTACTTACAGCATTACTTATAGTCTCAGATTACCCCTTCACACCCCTAAAATATCAGCCTTTCGCTATCCAGGCTCTAATATCTACATAAAACTAAGGCTCCCTTACCTACCACTTTTGAGTTAAGCGATTCTGGGGCATGTTTTGAGGTTTTACCCTACATCTTTCTGCAAAAACATAGCATTGTTTCACATTAACACACGCGTCTTGAGGGGTCTGTTTCTCTGCAATGTTTTAACTTGCCTCAATGTTTGTTTTCCTGTTGATTTTTAAGGCTTAAATAGCATACTCTAAAACTTAGATTTTCCCTTACTTTAATAACCCTTAATAGAGGGTGCTATGAGTTAAAGTTAAAACCCCATTTCACACATCGAGAGGTGGGGTTTTTCTTTTTTATTCATACACTTACAAGTTATAATCTTTGGAAGTCCTTAACTGAAAAAGATATTGTTGTAGTTTATTGGCATATAACATTATTGCAAGGAGAAAGGAGTAAAGTATGGCAGAAAAAAAAGAACCAGAAAAGAAAGATCTGGTCAAAAAAGACGAAGACACGGCTATTTTACCAAGTGAGGACGTAATACAGCTTGGTAAAACTGGTGAGTTTTTAGATTTAAGAGGATTGACTGAGGTACAAAAACAAGAGATTAAAACGAAATACGCTGAAGCAATGATTGAAGTAGCCCACAAAGCTGCAGAAGTTGGTGTAGACACGAGAGCACTCGATGCAAAACTGGGAACAATGGCAGCACATACAAAAGAAGTTGCTGATCAGCCTGATGCCTCAGTCACAATCACAGCCACCCAAGATGATAGTATTGGCCGAACAGAGATTATCATGGGAACCAGTGATGAGGCGAAAAAAGGTAAGCTCACTCGCAGCCAGACTGGCCAGAGAGATCTCACTCCAGTGTGGATTGGTCTTGCAGTATTTGTGATAATTGTAATCACAATTATTGTATTAGTGCGATAGGTGAACGGAAATTGCGGAAACTAAAGATAAGAATAACGTCTTCAACAGATCTGTTTCAAGCCCTGGACAATTTCAAAAACGATTGTATACGTTATGGTATTTCGAATGGAGAGCAAAAGACTCTATTTCAGAAAGTGGAAGTGGGCGTAAATGATTTGGCTAAGCGAGGGCGAGAGCTATCCTCAATTGGAAGCCAGTTTCGAGTAAAAAGTGTCATTGAATCAGAGAACTGTCAAGTTGTGCTGAATGTTGATTTTGGAGGTGAACGCCCAACCTTAATCAGTAAGCTCCGGTCGTTACTTTCAAAAGGCTGAGAGTAAAGTGTCATATTACCATAGGCCAAGGAGAAGATACGGGAGTTACACTAGATCTATTGGTCATGAGCGGGCCTTAGAACATATCCGTGAAGCGGAGGAGCTATCTAGAGAACTTGGTGGAACCGATAAAGATGTAAAGAAATATTTCTTTTCTCTTCCACGTCACGAGTTAAAAAATGTCTTTGATGAGTATGGCAGAAAATACGGAAGAGTTAAACAGGAATATGCAGAGCAGACATTTCATAAGTGGAAGACAGGTCAGGTAAAAGTGAGCGGTTTAGTCGCAGGCCGCTTATTCAATCTTTTACCACCTCGTATGCCTTTAAAAGACAAGTATGCTCTAGTTGAGAATTTGTGGAAAGAATATTGTCCAAGATCGGATAAAGTCCTTTTGATTGGTGTTAACGCAGACGACCAGGAAATTATTGACACCATTCAATCTCACCTGATGAATGTTGTAGTGAATTACCAGATTCCAGAGCCCCTTCAACGCAGATTTAATTGGTTAGCTGCTGGAGATGTAAATATTAAAGAGCAGCTACTTAATTACTTTCTTCAAAAGGAAAAATCCTTAATCCTCCACGCTATGGAATATCGCATTCCAGTTTTACTTAATCATTTGAAAGAAAACAGATCTATTACTCATAAGATGCGGCAACAAATTGAAATTGGAAAGCATAAGCTTGACCTACAATTCAATACTAAGAAATCCGGAATTAAACTTCAGGATCGTTCAGAATTTTGGGCATCAAAGACCTCAGCTTCTGACTTCAATTGGGGGTGCCTAGTATATATTATAATTGCTCTCATATTGATTTATTTTATCTATTTTAGGTAATTGGTTGTGCCATAAACGGAATATTATAATCTCATTTGTTATATATGGAGGCGAGGTTTAACATTCTATGGAGATAATCTATGGCAAAAAAACTTGATCAAAAAATATGTACCAATTAGATGCAGTAACCCAATTGCTTATAGAGAAAGGGATTATCTCAGAGCAAGAGTTTTACACTAAACTGAAACAGGTTCAAGCTGAATGGGAAAGGAGGAGAAGCATAAAACACTAATGGAAAATGGAAATGGCTAAGCGCTGGTTCTTAATCAAACATAAGGCATGTGACGCTCTATTTACAATAGATAGCCAAACGTTCCCTGAATCATTTAATGATCGAGTGGGACCATTTCGTTGCCCTAATTGCGGCGAGGCTCTCGTTAAATACGTCTCCCTCGATGAATTCATGCTGTTCCTCAAACAATATAATGGAGCCGAAAAAGAATTTAAAGACTTTACTATTAAGGAATTGAAGCCAAAGAGTAAGGAATGAGAAATATCCTTAAAATAATCCCCTTCTTAATCGCCCTTCTTCTCGCCTTCTTTACATTATCCTCAGCCGCACAATTCAAAGTCACAAGAGTATATGATGGTGATACCGTAAAAGCTGAAGGATATGATATTGAGATCAAGGTTAGACTATTAGGTATTGATGCTCCCGAGACTTCCAAGAAAAAGAGAGATCCAGGTCAACCTTATAGTCAGCAAGCCAAAAAGCACTTAGCAGGATTAATATTGAATAAAGATGTTGAGATTAAGGGCTATGGCTTAGGGCCTTATAATCGTATTCTCGGAGTGATCTATTTAAATGGTAAAAACATCAATCTTGAGATGATTAGAGCAGGCCTTGCAGAAGTTTACCGGGGCAAACCTCCAAAAGGATTTGATTCAAAACCATATATTCAAGCAGAGGTAGAAGCTAAAGAGACACTGAGAGGCATGTGGAGCTTAGGTGATAAGTATATAAGTCCGAGGGAATGGCGAAAGATGTATAAATAATAAGCTATTAAATTCATATATTGGTTTTTATCCATATTAAATAATGGATAGACCTACAACTTCAGATAGATAACTTTTGTAATAATCACAATATGGTTCATCATAAGAGGGCATAAAATGTGAGTATACTTGCCCTTCTTTATCAATGCTAACTAAACCAATGTTTGATCTCTTAAATTTTTCAATATTCTTTAAAGCTGCATTTGAGTAGTCATGATCGATTACCACATAAGAGATGTTAGCGAATGCACGATATTTAAATGCTTGCGAAAGTGCTCTTTTCCAGTTACGAAGCTTCATTTCAAAAGCAATTATTGTAGTTCTTATATCATTGTCCTTCTCTTTTTCTTGATTTGCTATCAAAAGATCTGGAATGCCAAATAGACCTCTTGGTTCAATTAGTTTAGATGATAGCTCACTGCTTGAAAGCTCCTCAATAAACGAACTATTGATAGCAACATTAAAAAGTTCCTGTTCAGTATCATAAGGCATTTCTCTTACCTCCAACCTTTTTCATCTGCATAAAGATTAGCGACTGTCAACCATATATGAAGATGTGAACCATCACTATTCGTATCAAAAGATATACCTTTTTTAGAAAGCTCATTATATTTACTGATCGCACGACTTATCATTTCCCTGACAGCATCATACCTTTCTTTGCCACTAACTTTAGATAATTCCTTAAGCTGTTTTGTGATCATTAAGAAGTGGTGTTTATACAATTCTGGCTTGGTAAAATGCCACCTAAAAGCCTTTTCAAACATATGAGCCTGATATTTATTAGTATCGAAGATATCTTCTATATTTGAATACTTTCTCTTAATGGCACCAATATATTGGTATTCAATCCACTGCATTAGCTGAGACATATATAGTCTAGGGTTTGGACCTATTTGAGAAGAGTCCTCAAGAGACTCAAAAGGCCTTGTTCTAAAAGATCTCATATTTTCATATGAACCAACCGTAACAATATCAGGATTTGCCAAACTTAACAAAATCGATTCGGTATTCAGATACCCTAAGACAATCTCTAAATCATTATCTTTTAATGAATCGATAAGATCAAAAATAGATAATAAAAACTCAGAGTCTTTAATCTGTTTGGATGTGGAGCTTGTTTTACTAATCAAATAAACCCCATCAATTTCTAATGAAGTGACCCAATTCAAAATATCCGCAACATATTCTGCGTGTTTAAGCATCAAATCATTAAAGATGAGCTGCAGTAACACTGGTATTGATGTCTTGGATTTTCGAATTTCTTTAAGGAAAGGATCAACAAAAAGGTTTTGCTGTTGATTGATAAATTCAGGATTTGTGCCCCTAAGATATCTGGTTGGTATAACAATACGATAGAATTTATTTTTTATCTGAAAATCTACGCAACCTTGGGCACTTATTGGGGCAGATGTTTCAGAAAAATCATCAGTATCAAAACCTGCTAATGTGGTGTTTTCGGGAAAAAATTCATAGGTACTAAGATGTGCTTTTGGTGTACCAGGTAAATAAAATTGAGGATCAAATATCGAGGTTTTCTTTAAATTTTTTTCAAATCTCTCAACATTTGATCTACTAATGTATCTTGGGCCAATAATCAGTCCATCACCACAACCATCCTCTTTGATACTATCTAGATTCCATTTATAATTATGCCCTAATTGGTGAAAAATTTTAAAACTCATTTATATGCCTCTATGCAGTTCTCAATTTCTTGTATTATATTTTTACTATTTCTAAATCTCTTATATGGTTCCTGTGCTAATAATCTATTTATCAAATTCTTGAAAATATAAAATTTATCATTATTTAGTAATTCCCTATTCCAAATTCCCTTAATTATGTTTTCTGGTATAGAACCCTGATATCCATGGTATGCCGGATCGAAGGGATGAATACCACCACCAATTAATTCCATTACATCTATTCCTAAGACAAATTGATCTGTTCGCGGGTCAATTTCTGCACGTCTATTCTTAAGTTGTTCTGGAGCGGCATAATTTGGAGTACATGGACTGAAAAAAGCAAAAGGGCTTGTTATATCTGTCTTATCAATTGCTAGGACTATTCCTAGATCTATTATGACAGGGGAGTTGTCTGGTCTAATTAGTATGTTATCGGGCTTCAGATCCCTATGTGTTATCCTAGCTTGCCAAAGTAAATCGAGGCCGGAAACTAAAGATTTAAGAAGATTCAATATCAATAACGGCTCGGAAAAGCTTTCGTGACAAGAAGAAAGTGACTGAGAGTCTATAAATTCCTCTATTATGACAAATTGAAAATCTGCAAAAGATATGAAATCAAAAATTTTGGGGTAGTAATGAGAATCAAGAGATTTTTGTACTTCAACTTCCCGTTTTGCTCTATCAAGATCAGCCTTGCTTGCCGACCTCCCAATTTTTATTATCGCTTTACCATAACCACTATGTTCGGCTAAAAGAACACGTTTTTGACCAGTGGCTTTATAAGGCTTTATTACCTTAAAATCTTTTAGAACTGCCTCTAAGGACATGATTTTTCCTTATAGGCTTAATAATTAATGGGAAGATATCAATAAATTAATTAATATTATTTTCATTGTTTGTCAATTATATTTAATTTTTGTTTTTTTAATTACCATTTTTCCGGAATGGCTTAACCTACCTGCCTTGACAGGGCACACTGTTTCGTCCCCCCCTTCCAGAGTTTGTTTTCTTTTGCGATTTACAGCCGATTTCAGGCTGGTTGTTAGCTCACCTTAGATTCTGTTTTCAAAGAACAATTAGGCTAAAAGCCTATCGTGGGTCCTTATCCTCTGAATCATCTAATCTCTCGCTTTTTATCAATTCAGGTTTGGGGACTTCTCCCGATTCTCTTATGGTTCGGATCTGCTCATCTTGCGTAGGGAAAGCAGCAGATAGATACCCTCTCAACAATGATATCTGTATTAAAATATCAATCATTAATGCTTTTGGTTGGTTTAACTCTTCGAGTGTCAACTTTTTCAACGGCGAAAACGATTCTACTTTAATTGAAGGGACTAGATCACATAGCCTCGATAAATGATTCTCGATCCTATCAAGATATTTAAGCGCTTCTTTTTGGTCGATTTCTTTTTTCATGGTCTTTTCTCCTTCTCCCTTAAAGTGTTCTTCTCCCTATATCCATCCATCGTGCCCTGGATGGAGGTGACAACCAATTAGACCTTGACTCTGGCCTGGGCCTTTCTTTCTCCTTCGGCTTTTCGGCACTGGGAATCACTCCCAGGCCTCCGTAACAAACAGGGTCAACAAGGCAATTACAATATATCTCAGCATCAAAAAAATGGTTTTGTCCCCTCACATGCACCCACTTATACCGCCCGTCTTTCTGTCTTCTCTTCTCCTCTGCTACAATCTGATTCGCATAGTCAAGCCCTGTTTCACTGTGAAGATAAATAGCGCCCGGGTCCCCGTCCTTGATCTGCATTCGGGCATGGAAAACGTCTTTGAAATAAGCCGTGTCAACAATCCAAAGCCTGACACTCCCCCCGGGAATAGGTGTATTTCTGCTCCCTGGCAAAGTGCCTATAAGGGTCAATTTCATTTTATTGACCATCTCCCGGCTTGCCCCCTTCACTCCAAAGGTACCGCCCCCGCCGTATTGAGCTATGAATCGGTAAGCCCGTTCCGTCAAAGACATGTCCCCATCCTGGCCCCCTCCGGTGTCAATAGCTGCCCGCCATAGCTTCATTCTCTTTTCAGGATTTCCCTCTATCGGGTACGAGTCCTCATAAATCAACCTGAATATATCTTCCCACTCTAAAAGAAAGCCATAGCGGATAAGCCACGAGGTGTAGTCTTTGGCCCATGCTCTCACCACAAAATAAAATCCGTCTTTTTGACAGTCCACGCCACAGGTAAGGACTACGGCCTGAGGGGGTACCGTTAGGGGTGGATATTCACAGCGCAAAGCCAGGATGTCATTTTCGGATTTTTCTTCAATTTTATCAACCCATTCCTCGGCCTTCCAGTCAGTTGTGAAGGCCCTCAGCTTGTCGAATCTCTTGAACGTGGATAAATGGGCTTCCAGGAACTTGCCCACTATGTCGCCCCAGCGCAACCATGGACTATAAAATGAGGGAAGCCTAGCAGCTACACTCTCAAGCTTTATTCCCAGCTCTTCAAAGTGTTTAAAGAGCTCTGCTATGGAGTCTGAAACGGGCTCCGGCTCCTTAATATTCATATCAAACCAACCGGCGCCATTATCAAGGTTCAACATCCATTCCTTGTAAGTATCATCAATCTGCTTATGGCAAAACTTGCACTCATACCGGGCCGTGCTTTTTGCGAGGTGTATCCGACTGACCATATCAAGGTCTTGCCTGTTTTCAAACTTAATTCCCTCCCATTCAAGGGTCTGAAGTCTCTGGCAGAAAGGACAGGACACATAATATTTGAGTATGACCTGACAGAGGGCCTCTTGCTTCGTTATATTTCCGTGCTCGGTAGTGGGGCTTGAGACATCTATAACCTTCCGAATATCAAAGAAGGATTTAAACCGCTCCTCAGAAAGGTCCATGGGGTCCCCATAATCACCGATAAGGGAAGGCCATTTATTAATTTCATCTCTGAAGATATTTCGGCATGGTTTCTGAGAAAGAGGAGTAGGAGAATTGCTTCCCGCTATATACAAAACCATTCCCGGAAAGTGCAGCTCATCAAGCTGGTACTTCTTAGTATCCTTAGGTTTCTTCTTTCTTAATGCCTGGGATGCTTCAATTAAGGGCTGTATCCGGGTTCTGCTTACCGTCTTCCCCTCATCATCTGAAGGGTAAATTAAAAGGGTGCTGTAAGGGTCCTGGTCTATAGCATAACCAAGGATGTTATAAAGAATGACTGATTTTCCTAACTGAGTACCCCACTTTAAAACGATATGGTGAATATCAGGGTGTTTATAAAGATTCATTATATCGCGTGCGTACGGCGTTCGCTGCCAGCGATAGGGTCCGGGCTCTCGTGCAGTTTCCGGCAATAAGACTATATTCTTGTTGGCCCAGCCTGACACGTTTAAAGGCTCTGGAGGGGATAGGGCACTTTGTTCCTCTGGCCACAATTCAATTTTACTTTTCATTCTTCAGCCTTCTCTTCTTACGCGTTTTTTTAATTACCGTATTATCTCGTGAATAAGTATCCAGGATCATCAGGCTATCTTCACTCAAAATTCTCTGGCATTCCTGGGCGTCCTTATGGGCCAGCCTCAGACTTAACCGCCGGCCTCTTCCTAAAAGTGCTTTCTTAAATTCAACAGCCCGGTCAACAAGCAAGGTTTCAACCTCTCCCCGTGGTATGAGCTCGCCTATTTCTTTACGGTAAGCTGTCTCTGCAAGTTTGGCCCTAAACTTTCGGAAGTGGGTTTCCCATTTGACTTTCTCTGATACCTCTTCTTCGCTCTCTGGAGTCTTTTCCGCCTGGCTCTTGTTACCCCTCCATGCCGCTATCTTTCCAGGGTCATACGTTCCATCAGGTTCAACCGGCATACCTTCTTTTTTCCATGCGTAGATCGTGGGTCTGGAGACACCGAGAGTTTCAGCAAGGGCCTTTATGCTTTTTACAGTCCCGTTACTGTCAAGGCCATATTCGGCTTTCAATTTTTCAAATTCCTTATCCTCTTGAGAGGTAAGCTGAGTACCACTCTCCAGTTTTTTTAAAATTGCCTGTGCGTTGCCCTTAGAGGTCATTCGTTAACCTTGTGTAAAGTGTATAGTCAAAAATTATGAGTTCACGCGGGAAAATGCGGCGCTGTCGGAAACTGCAAAAAAATTTTCTTTTTTCCAAGTACCTTTTTTTTGATAGGTGGGGCTCGTTCCCAGGTGACCGAAAGAAGTACACTGCCGGGCAATCACCTGAGTTGTGTAGGGAACCGAGCCCAATTATTCCCCTGGACAAACCCGGCAATTAATGAACATTTTTCAAACTCTCAAAAAAGTCATCATCTTCAATCTCTTTAAGCTTAACTGTATGCTGATCGCCTGACTTATTTTGAAAGTTAACTGATGGAGTTTGGAAAGAGCGTAAAAAGTCTTGATCATCAATATCTTTAAAAGATAGGTTTGATATTTCCTCTCCAGATTTTATTGAAAGGTCAACACCCTTCTCTCGTTGCTCATCAATTTTATCATTCAGAATTCTGGCACAATCCAACGGATTTTCAACAAACGCATCGGCGATTCTGCACTTTAGATCAATACCGCCTGCTGCCTCAGCAACCCTTGAAAAAAGCTTTAGTAACTCCCGTTGCTCAGTTGTCATTAACATTCTGTTAGCCATAATTTTAACCTCCTTAATTTTGGTTTACGATTTCATCAAATACAGCCTTCTCATTTGCTTCAGGCCTTTTTAATCCCTCAAGATAATCCACCCTGTCAAAGTCTTCCAAGACCGGCACCCTTGCCCCAGGAAGATATTCAAAACCCGGACCGACAATCTCCTTATATCGGGCAGCACAATCTGCCTCACGCATTAACCTATGAGCCACCAAGACCCTCCTCAGAGACGTAAGAACAGCTTTTGCCTTTTTATCATATCCTTTTGTTTCTTTTTTGAGCCAAATCGTAGCCAGGTCCGCAAAGACCTCATTTTTCTGATTAATGACTTGATGAATCTCTTCATTTAGTTTTTTGAATTTCGCCATTATTGCCGGAAGCGATAACTCACACCTCTCATACTCTCTCAAAATCTGATTTCTTTGGTCCTCAATTTCCTTCATTTTTTCACCTTCCACCCCATCAGCAAGAGCAGCTCCGAGCTCCTCATCAATTAAAGATAACTCCGTTTTTAATTGCTCAAATCTGGTTTCGATTTCCACCTTCCGCTTCTTTAGCTCTATTCGTTTTTTTTCAAGGTCGTGATACTGTTTCTCACACGCCTTATAATTCTTTTGAGTAGACATCTTTTTAACCTCCTTTATTTTCTAATATCTCCCTTTAACTGTTTCTTGTCAAAAACGCTGGTCACTCATAGTCACTCATAGTCACATTAAATCTAATGCTTCCTTTAAAGCATCCGATTGTCTTTTTATATAGCTTTCAAGCTCCTCTGTGCGAACCCTCAAAGAAGTCCTCACTCTGAAGGCTTCCAGCTCCCCATCCTCGATAAGACGGTAAACTGTGCGCCTGTGGCAATTTAGAACCTCAGAAACCTCATCAATTCGTAGACTTTTTTTCATTTCTCAATTAAAGATTTTAGGGTCATGCCATAATCACCTTATTTCGTTCAACGTATTGCTCTAAATCAAGGATATCCAGGTACATCTTGCGCCCTTCCTTCACTACTGGCAAAGCACCGCTCCATATGAGGGTACGAACACTAAAGACCGGCCTTCCCAGGTAAACGCTCGCCTCTTTAAGGTCAAAAAGCCGTTTATTCAAGGGATATTTTAAGTTGATAACCTTGCCTGTTTTCATTTTCTTTCTTTGGTTCTTTCTTTCTTTTTAATACGCGTACTTATGTATAGAAAGTTACCATCAAAATTGGTAACTCTGGTAACTCTGGTAACTTTTTCGCCTATTAGTAATAATTTCAATTAGTTACCTCTCTTTTTAGGCTCTGGTCTAAGCCATGCACTTGTTTGTTGAAATTCAGTCCCATTATGCAACTTGAAAGTCATTTCTAATTTATTAGGGTTAGTTTTACCTTTCCAGTTTTTGGCCTTAACTATCTTCATTCTTCCGGGGTCAATTGAAATATAAAGGCGCGGTTTTTCTAAGCTGCCATAACCTCCTCTTGCTATATCGGTTCCGGGGTTTTTCTGGGCTGCAACAACTGCGATAGCACCTTTGAGTCGATTGTGGATCTCTGTCAAATACCCTGCAATTTTATAAAATTCGTCTGCCAGCTCAATATAATCGACAAAATTGATGTTGCCTTCTCCCGGACGTATAACGTCCGCGAAATGCTCAGTTCTGGCATAAGCCTTTAAGTATTTATCCCAATCTTCCCAGGGTACATCTTCAAACTTGCCTAACCTCATTGTGAGCTCATCACGGCCCATCTCACTTGAAAAAAGATGACACTTAAAATCATACATGTTACTGGCAATTAAATTTAAGATGAGGCTCGTCTTTCCGGCATTAGGGAAGCCTGCTAATAGAATGATATTCCCTGGCCGAATCTCCACCATGTCATTGAGGCCAAAGGGGAGTTTTACATCAACTGTACGATCAACCTTTTCATGTAAGGTTATCTCTTGCAGTTCTTCATCAACACGCCGCCAGTTGCCATATTTGCCGCTGGCCTTTACAATGAGCCCTTCATCAACAAGCCTGTTTAGATTCTTTGATACTTGGGCTTTTTTACTTTTTGGGATATCCATTTCTTCCATTAACTGTTTATTGCTGAATATCCCTGAAACACCTTGAATCCAGTCCCTCATGGCCTGCGTTAAATTTGCCTCAGCTAATGACGGGAGCCCAAGGTTTTTAACTCTATGATCATCAAGAGCGGTTATAATCTGCCTTTCCGTCCAGTTCGGGCAGGTAAGACGAAGATGTTCCTCAAAGTTCCGGCTTGCCTCTTCCGCTGTTTTAGGGTAACTGCTTTCGTCTATGGGTTTCAGATCCATTTCCATCCTCACAAAATTTCATCGGAACTGTTAATTTCTCAGGTTCCCGCTTAAGCTCTAATTGTCTCTCAAGATCCTGCAGAGCTTCCTTAACCCTCAAGTAAAAAGCCTGATAGAAAAGCTTTTCCCTGGTGGCCTGTTCTTTTTCTGTGTCTGTCACTGTGTCTTAACCTTGTTGATTTCCCTTGTTTGGGGGAATATCTCTTCAGTTTTACAGTTCAGAGCCTGCGCGATTTTATTCCTCAAATCAGCTTTAGGTTCTATCCATCCGTTTACGACTTTGGATAAAATTGGTTCTGGTATTCCAATCTCTCTGGCTAAAGCAATTTGTGGTTTGCCTGATTCAAGGATTTTTGTCTTAAGTCTTAAGTTCATAGATACCTCCAAATTAAAAGAATAGGGCTAAGATCATTTCTGACCTTAACCCCAAAATAATAATATATTGTTTCAAAATCAAAGACTCAAAATTAGATTTTTGAGTCTATAAAATAGAGGAATTAAAAAGAGAGGACCGGGAGGGAAATTATAGGCGGATATGGTCGGGGCGCCTTTTTAGCAGTTTTTTAAAAGAATCTAAATCATACTTATAGGATTTTTCATAATCTTTAAAAGATTCGGCTTTGTCTACAAATTCAAAAATCAATTTCGCTGTTTTATTAAAATCAACTCTATTACAAAAGAATCGATCATATATAAATCCACTATCATCTAAAACCTGCTTTAATGTCTCTGGCGGATGTTGCCTTTCAGCCATACAGCCGGGCACCTTCTTGTAACAAGCAAGTCTTAATTCATCATGAAAATTTCTATTATTCCAGTTAGATTCCATTGTTTTTTTTACCCATGGACAATAAAACCACATGTTGTCCCAGGCTATCAATTCAATTAATCTATTTAATTTACCGTTCCTTGCTTCTAATATGGTACTCAACAAGGTTTTTTTTCTGTGTTTTTCCATAAATCGCTTTTCTTCACTAATGAAAAGATGATCAGTTTCGCTTAAAAAAATATAAATCCATATCATGTTTACGAAAACTATTTCTAATTGATCGTCGCTATGGAGTACGTCTTTAAGGAATGGTTTTTGTAACATCTCTTTTGGCGTTATGCTCACTAAATTACTATTTTCAGATTTGTTATTATTCAGTGTGCTCAAAAGGTTTTTATAAGCCTCTGCCGTTCTTTTATCTTTTGGAATAGTAAGTGCTTTGTGAGCAATTCTTTGCATCCTCTGATTTATTCGGTTATCAAGGATTTCCAACATAAAAGGCTCATCTTTATGCCAACCGTCAATTAGCTTTAATGTAGACTCAAAGATCAAGAAGAAGTCGTCTGCATTGGATAGGCCCCCTGATGGTTGATCATCTAAAGGCCTTGACCCCCCTCGTTCCCATTCTAATACCCTCATGTCCAGGTAATAATGGAGTAGTTGCAACCTTATTAATTTTGTAATATCCTTTAGCTCTCTGGCGTTATTCTTTGCCAACTCAAGCCCTTGAAGTGCTTCATTTATAGCTAAAGCTTCATTAAATATACTCGGAATCCCTGTAAATCTCTCTTCCAAAGCTTCCCCTCTCGTGCCACACTCTGGGCATTTTTCGGAGATTTTAGATTCCTTTGGCTTTCCTGAATAGCTCACAAAATATAAAGGGAATATTTTGCGGCATTTAGGGCATGCGAACCAGTAAGTTTGGTTTATTTTTTTCACTTCCCGCCTCCTGTAGCGGCCTGGTAATTAATCCAGGGGAAACCGGCCAGGAAAACCGGCTTTCGGGGATATCACCCTATCCCCTGGAAAATTGTAACTACTTTGTAACTGTGACGATTAAAATCAATCAAACTTAATCAAAGTCTATCAAAAGTTCCGATATAGGTCAAATCCTTAACAGATAACAGAAAAAGCCCTATTGACAAGACTTTCCCAATATTGTAAAAAATAACTGTTTTTTGATTCCTAATCCCTGTGCCGTGTGTTCGAGTCACGCCGGGGGCACCAGTAATATCAAGGGATTAGTCGCGCCATTGTCGGCGGGATTAGCTCCTTTTTTGGTAAAGTTAATTCTATTGCATAGGAGA
>Ga0307380_10001370_pt1 | contig 35796 bp, 20 predicted proteins | sample UN3MG_FD_202239 | JGI IMG/M metagenome (GOLD analysis project Ga0307380, IMG submission 202239) | Soil microbial communities from Risofladan, Vaasa, Finland - UN-3 | ecosystem: Environmental > Terrestrial > Soil > Coastal area > Acid sulfate soil | place: Finland: Risofladan, Vaasa | collected...
GGGAGCCTATGGTATGGGAATTAAGACAGTAGAAATGGTGATGGACCGTAATTATACGGTGCGTAGTACGTTGGGACATATGGTCTCCTTTACCAAAGGAGAACCGATTCAGGTCCCGCAAATAATGGTACGTTCTTGCGGAGAACATGGTGCAAGACGTACGGACGGCGATGATGTTTTTGCGCCGCCGCCAGAAGCGCCCCGCCAGAAGCAGGCGGTGGATCCAGGTGAACGGTTGGAAGATGTACGAGCTGCGATCGAGCGGATTATTGAACGTAACGATATCAACGATTTTACGGCGGGTAATTCGCCAAAAACGCCAGCTGTGTCCAAAGAGGTCGGCTATAAGGTTGACTATACGGAGGTCACAAAAGCTTGGCAGCAGATCAACGAAGATAAGCTAAATGACACCTAAAGAACTCTTGGATTTGTTTCGCAAAGAAGTCGACGATACGTCGAAACCTTATCTTTGGTCAGATGAAGAGTTCTATTACTACCTTAACGAAGCACAAGATCTCCATGTTCGACTAATCGGAGGGATCGCCGATCGTCGGTCAGCGTTGACCAAGGTTTCCTATAAGGCAGGGGATCAGTTCAAAAAGTACGACGAGCGCATCTTACGGATTAAAGGGGCGTTCGACGAGAGCAATAACATCATCACCATCCGGAATTTGGATAACTTCGAATCCGGTTATCTGGAAAATGACTACGGGCAGCGGCTTAATATCGGCTTGGAAGACGGTCGGACAGGAGACATCAAGTACCTGATCACCGACGTAGAAGCAGAAGAAGTCCAGTTCTACCCTATTCCAGATCACGATGGCTCAATTCGTCTTTACGTTTATCGCCGCCCCTTGGAAACAATCTCGAAATCGAGCATTGAGCTCGAAATTCCCTCTACACATCATTTGAACCTGCTCAACTGGGTCAAACACAAAGCCTACATGAAGCAGGACGTAGAAACGTTCAATATGTCGAAATCAGCAGATTTCCGTGCTGAGTTTTCGAGTTGGATCGTAGAAGCGAAAAAAGAAAAATCTTCACGCGAAGATCGTAAGCGAGTTGTTTCTTATGGCGGGATACCAATGCGATGAGCTGTACAAAGCTGGATCTGGAAATCAAACAGGGTGAAACCTTTATCAAAGCTCTGAATTGGTACGGCGGCGGCAAAGTCTGCAAGATGATCGAGTCGCTTACTCCAGGATGCCCTACGCTGATTACACTTACCGGCCACGGGTTACCCATGATTTCTGAAACCCCTGTTTTTATTTCTCACGTGGGCGGAGCTACTCGCGCGAATACTGAGGACGACATCCCCGTTCTGGCGACGTACATCGACGCCAATTCGTTCTATGTGGATGCGGATACGGTCGACCAGACCTACAAGGCCAGTACAGGCTTACTGACGTATTTTGCTCCTAAAGACCTGACGAGTTGGACGGCTCGGATGCACATTCGGTCTGAGGTTGACGCAGCTACGACAATCGTCGAACTTGCGTCCCCTGGAGATATCACTATCAGCACAAACGATGCTAAGATTACGATAACCATCGCAGCGACAGAAACTGCGTTGTTTGATTTCGATGAAGCGGTATACGACCTGGAATTGTTGGATACATCCAACCCTGCGAAGGTAACCAGGTTGATTGAAGGAATGGTCACACTTTGTAAGGAGGTAACTAAGTAATGGCTTCGGCAACAGAAATTGCATATGAAACCGCAGCAGCGATGCTGGATAACTCGATCAATACCCTGCTTACTGGAGGCACGGGTGATGCGATCATCAACATCTATACAGGCTCGGAACCGACAGACTGCGAAGCTGCAGTGACGGGTATCTTGCTCGGTACCTGTGTCATGGCGGCTACGCCATTTGGTGCGGCTACGAACTTGTCCCCAGGTGCACAGATTCAGCGGACGGCGTCCATTTCGGATGATACGTCAGCTGATACCACGGGTATTGCGGGATATTTTCGGGTTTACAGCTCGAACTCCAGCACGGACGCTTCAAAGGTCACCTGCTACATCCAGGGATCGGCGGGCGTATCGGGGGATTCGACAGACTTGACGCTGGACGACAAGAACATCGTAGTTGGCGGCACGATCTCGATTACTGACTACACGATTACTATGCCTGAAGCGTAAGTTTCAGGAGGAGCCGAATAATGATTGTCGTACCAGGCAAGTTTATCTACGTGGGCTCCCCGCGTTCGGGGAGCCATTACATCTACGGCGTGCTGGAGCAGCATTTTTCAGAGGCCGAGCGGTGGTACGAACACCACGCGTTGATACCGGATTTGCTTAATGCTAAGCGCATGGGCGGCGGGCTACCTGTTTACACGGTGGTACGTAATCCGATCAAACAGCTATTTTCGTTCTACTGGAACTCGCTGCAAAAGTACCCTAATCGGATTGTCACAACGACGTTTGCTGAGTTTATCGAAGCACGCAAGCCTCCTAACGTGCCGTATCAGAAAGCGTTGGACTTCCCGCCAGGAGCGTTGGCTACGTATCGCAACGTTGCCGATAGATTTTTTCCGTTCGAAAAGGATTTTACTAGCCTGTTCGAGTTCTTGGGGGTAGATAAGGCATACGACGTGCAGCGTACGCGTACGCCAACTCCTGAGTACTTAGACGCACAGACTAAGATTACGGAAGCAGACAAAAACCTGGTCATCAAATACTTTAAGAAGGACTGGGAATTGTTCGAAGAAACCAGAGCGTAATACCCTCGCCGCTATGGTGACGAAAAGGCCCTGGAATTTTGGGGCCTTTTTTCTTTGTAAGAGGTAGAATGTTACCATGGCTAACAAACCCATCTCTGCGGATACCCCCTTAGCTGCAGGTTCTATCGCTACCGGTGACCTTATCCCCGTTGTTGATGTCAGCGAGCCGCTGGCGGCAGACAAGAACAAATCCGTTACCTTCACTACGCTGACCACCTATTTTCAGACTAATTTATCCTTCGAAGCCGCGGGCGCAGTAGCAGCGCATGCGGGGGGTAACAGCCACATTGACTGGACAACTGATCAGGGGGCTACAAATATCCATGCGGGTAACTACACCAATACGGTGTATACCCACCCCAACCATTCCGGCGATGTAACCAGCGTCGCCGATGGTGCTCAGACCATAGCGACCAATGCAGTCACTTATTCCAAGTTCCAGCAATCTTCAGTAGGATTCACAGTCCTGGGCAAAACCGCTACGGGAGCGGGCAATTTTGCCGAGATCGTAGCTGGTACGGACAGCGTCCTGCGACGCAGCGGATCGGGAAATCTGTCGTTCGGCACCATTGTCACCAACAACATCGCTACTTCAGCTGTAACACTGGCGAAGATGGCGAACGTGGAAACCAGTACGGTGTTCTACCGCAAGACTGCATCTACAGGCGTGCCGGAAGTCCAGACGCTGGCTACCCTGAAGACTGATCTTGGTTTAACGGGTACGAACAGCGGCGACAATGCAGTCAACACACTTTACTCAGGACTGGTGTCAGATACTGGTGTTCCGGCTTTGCTCTCCAGTGGCGGTCTGCCAGTACTCAATACGGGTATCACGGGTGCTGAAGTAAGAACGGCTATTGGAGCGGGTACGTCGAGTACAACTGGCACGGTTACCAGTACCTCAGTAGTAACGGCCAATGGCGTATCGGGGACAGTAGCGACTTCGACAACTACCCCAGCGATAACGCTAACAGTAGATCATGATGCGATTTCGAATTTCGTAGCAAATGAACACATCGACTGGACCAGTACGTCACAGAATTTGAGTACTTCGGGCGGCATTACGGGTAACAATTATATCGTCGGTTCCGCTAGTGGCGGAATTAGTAATTCCATTAATAACGGATATATCTATTATGCCGGTGGCAATAGCTCGTTAGCAGGTGCCAACATATGGATGTACGGGGGCACGCATGCGAGTCAGGCTAATGACTTTGTGTTCAAAGGCAGTACGACGACGGCGCTTCAGTATGACCATTCAGCGACTACGTGGGATTTCCAGAGCAATGCTATTACAACGTCAGGCAGTGCTACGGTAGGTAGTCTAGTTTTAGGTGGGGCTGTTACGAACAGTGTTGATGACACAGCTATAACTATCTACGGAGGAACTTCGGCCAGTTGGCTCTCCCAATCAGGAATAGAGATATTCGGGTCTGGCTTCTCTTCTGTTGCTAATGACATAGTCTTTTTCGGAACGTCGGTTGATGAGAAGTTACGCTGGGACAATTCAGCAGGTACGTGGGTTTTTTATTACCCGATTAATGCTGACACCATCAACGAAACAACGGCGGCAGCAGGCGTAACGATCGAGGGTGTTCTACATAAAGACAACGCCATAACGACGACTGGGCTTATTAGAAGTGCAGACAATGTGTACGCTGGCAATACTCTGTTAACAGTTGATGATCAATTCTTCGTAGGAGCACTATCAGCAACTGTTGCGGCAATTCAGTTCGACAATGCCGATACTTTAAGATACGACCGAACTAATAATGTATATGGATTTTATATAGGCGCTGAAGCTCAGTTCAATTTGTCACTTACAGAAGCAAACTTTGCAAACAACAACATAATTACGACTGGCACCGTTACTACGGGTGACCTGACGGTTGAGGGTGCGGATTTCTATATAAAAGAACAAGCGTACTCCGCCACTTCGCTCGGTGGTTACGGTCATATCTGGGTAGAGAATACTGCACCGACCAAACTTTGGTATCGGAACGATACAGGCAATGATTTTCAGCTAGGCGTTAATGTTCCGGTTAATCATGGTACGGCGTACCCTTCGACTAATCTTGGATATACCGGCGTAATAGAGAACTTCATTACCGGAGCGACAGTAACTGCTGGCTATGCAGTAGCTTTGATGGCAGATACCGTTCGAGCAGAAGTGCAACATGCTGATGCTGATGTGTTGGCCCCTCCTGTTGGGATCGCGATTACAGGTGGAACTGCTGGAACTAAGATCGACGTTTTGGTCAAAGGCGTAGTCAAATTAACAGGATTGCAGTACGGCGTAGGTGCGGCAGCAGTAGCGTATGTATCAACAACAGCGGGCTATATTACACCAACAGTCCCCGCTACTACCGGACAGTACGTATTTATCATGGGCTACGGACTGGCTACTGATGTGATGTATGTGAATCCGCAGTTCAACTGGGTGGAGGTTTCCTAATGGCGCTGCCAACAGTTACTCGTATATCTTCTGGCGCGGGCAACAGCGTAACAATGAGTGCAAATGCCAATGCTTGGCATGTTGTGTTTATTGACGCGGCTCTCAACACATATCCGAGTAGCGTTACCTATACCGATCCCACGGGATTCACAAGGTATCGCCAGGTATTCAGCACAGGCTACACAAATACAGGTGCTATATACGCTGGTTACGGTATAAACCATAGTAACAACCTGACTTTCACTATCGGTACCAACGTAAACGAAACTTACGGCTACCATTACTATTGGGTAGAGAATGCTGCTTACAATGACAGCGCAATCACCAATCTAAGTAATACTTCGGCGCAAAGCATTGCTATCCTAAACAACTCTACCACCGCCGCTCAGTTGATATGTTTTTTTGTAGCTGCTACATACCCGCCATCGGGGTGGGTTTCTTACTGTTCGGGGATTACTCCGGCCCCCCACGAGTATAACTACGCTTTGAATAACTCGACTTGGTGTACCGCATGGGATTCATCGACAGCCACCTCTACTCTCTGCTCTCGGTCTACGAGTTCAGCTCGTGTAGGCTGGGGGGGTGGATTCACTTTTGAGTATCAAGCACCCTTAAAGAGAGATGGGGTAACAAATATCGCCGCTGTGGATGCTGTCACGTCCATAGCGAGCGTAGACGGAGCATAATTATGGCTAGAGATCTTACTACCCCCTTACAAAAAGTCCCTGTTTATTTCCAGGCGATCCAACAGATAATCTTTGAGTTCCCGACACAAGTGCTGGAAGGCCCACCGGTGGATGTGGGTATGTTCAGGGAGGGGATCGCAGTTCGATTCGAAGTGGTAAGTTACTCGGAGAACGGGGATATCATTGGTAGAGTTTGGCGGACAGGCAATGAACCAGATTGGCCTGCAGCTTTTAGGCTTGATGTAAAATCCGTTTACTCACGGCTGGAGGCTTACGCAGAAGCATTGGGGGACATGAAGCCAGGAGTATCCGAGGAACTGTAAGTCATGGCTATATGCAAGGGAAACAATAAAGACCATTGCTGCTGGTTTGCAGGTAAACCTTGTCAGTATCTGGAAGAAAATACCGTACCGGATAGACGCTGGGTATGTGGGCTGCGTCGTGAATACGGCGATTGGGACAGAGCCATAGCCTCTGAAGAATACCAAAGCACGATAGAACCGCACTTTGGCCCTCAAGGTGTGAATTGTAAGGACTGGCCTGACCTTGAAAAAGGCCAATCTTGTGGTGAGTGTGGATTGGGGTTTGACCAATGACTATTGAATACCTAGTCCCCAGTGCAAACGCTACCAACGATACGCTCCCGATATTAGCGACCAATGACTACACCCTGATAGACGACGGGGCGACGAACGGGCTTGTAACCGACGCTGACGGGTCTGTTAACACTACCATTACTAACGATTCATCCGCCACCGGCACTAACGCGATATGGGCGTTAACTGATCTTGCTGGTTTTGGCACAGTTAACTCAGCTACCCTTAGGATTAGAGCACGCTTTGTAAATCCTGGTGCGGGTGATACAGGCAACTACCATTTTCTGCTCGTTGTTGGCGGATTCCCTTATGCTTTGGATTGGAATCAAACCGAAGCTGGCAATGGCTTTGTTAATAAAACGATAGCGGTAGGCTCTTTCACTGAAGCCCAGTACAACGCTGCCGTATTAGTCCTCACTCAATCTGGCTACTCAAGAGACATGGGGCCAGATGGATTCTATCTGGATATTGATGCGATTGAGTTAGAGGTTGATTATACAAACATCGATCGTACGGGTACTGCCGCACAGACCCTGGTAGCGGTAACTCAAGCAGCAGCAGGTACATTCTTAACCAACATTAACCGCACCGGTACTGTAGCGCAGAGCCTGTTACCCGCTACTCAGCTAGCTACCGGCACGCACCTTAAAACGTACACCGCCACAGCGACTTCAACGCTGCCTGCACTTACCCAGGCGGCTACCGGTACGCACCTAAAGACGTATTCAACAACGATCGTACAAACAGTATCTGCGATAACCCAGATTGCGACGGGGACGTTCGTACCCTGGAGCGCCACTGGAACGATATCGCAGTTGCTCCCAGCGGTGATGCAAAGTGGAGCCGGTACACATTCACCACCGGTGTTCGTCGGTACGCTCGACCAGACTCTTACTGCAATCACGCAAACACTGTCTGGTACGCACGCGGTTACATTCTCAGCCACTGCTGACCAGACGCTCCCTACCCTCGCACAGACCGCGAGTGGTACGCATCTCAAGACGTATACGGTTACCGTAGCGCAGACGCTTCAGTCGGTGGCCCAGGCCGCGACGGGTACGCACCTTAAGACGTACACCGCAACAGCTGCTCAGACGCTCCAGGCGCTCACACAAGCAGCTACGGGCACGCATCTAAAGACCTACTCTGGAAACGTAGCCCAGACCTTACAGGCGCTCGCGCAGACGGCAACAGGTACCGTCGGTGCTCCGGTTTTCGACGTAACGATTGCGCAGACATTACCTGCCCTGATCCAAGCGGTCAGTGGCACGCATCTGAAGACGTATACCGCCGCTGCAGCGCAAGCGCTGCCACCAATTACGCAACAGACTACCGGCACGCACCTAAAAACCTACTCTGGAAACGCTGCCCAGGTTCTACAGTCACTGACACAAACGGCATCGGCCATAACCCCGATCGCGGTACGCTCCGGTCCGATTACGCAGACCTTGCTACCCGTAACCCAGGTGGTTACCGGTACGTTCGCAGCAGGGACCAGCACAGGTTCTGTCGTTCAGAGTCTCTCCGCTGTTTCGCAGGTATTATCGGCTACCTTTAATAAGACCTACCAAGGACCCGTATATCAGAGCCTACCTATAATAACGCAGGTTTTGGTAGCAAATTTCACCCTTGTCGGCGCTAAGACTGCGACGATAGCTCAGGCCTTGCAGCCCGTTGCGCAGGCAGCGTCTGGAACCTTCTCGGCTGGTACGAGTGCAGGTACTGCAGACCAGACGCTGCCCGCTTTAACCCAAGCAGTCGCTGGTCTATACGTACCCAAAGCCGTAGCAGGCAGTGCGACACAAACTCTGGGTGGATTAAGTCAGGTAGTCACGGGGCTGTATGTCCCGAAACCAGTTTCTGCGACCGTAACGCAAACACTCCCCTCCGTCCTCCAAAGTGTTAGTGGTACGTTCGCAGCCGGAACCAGTACTGGGTCGATTTCCCAATCGCTAACGGCCATAACCCTCTCTGCTACAGGTGCGTTCAGCGCGGGTGCCAGTACTGGTTCCGTTTTACAAACACTGCCTGCGATGCTGCAGGCGGTTGTGGCGGATTATATCCCCACAGGGATACAAGCAACCGTCAGCCAAACGCTGCAGCCGGTCAGCCAGGTATTAACGGGAACCGTTCGCGAAGGACAACCAGAAATCCTGGAGCAGGTGGTCTGGGTTGTACCTGGCGTACCCACACGCTTGTGGGTGCCGGAACACTTCGCGCAAGAGCGGATCTACCTTCGAGATTCGAAGATTACGTTGTATCGATAGGGGCAGCTAATGGCTATTGAAAAGCTAGTCCCCACAGCGAATGCCACAGATCCCAGCGGGTTCCTCAATACCAATAATTACACGCTGATTGCCGAGACCGTCGCGTCCGCCGACGGCTCCGTTAACGCAGGTAATACGAACAATCAGACCGGCAAAACGGTTACCTGGTCATCGCTCACTAGCGTCTCAGAGCCCATTATATCGGTCAATTCCGCGACCTTTCGAGTACGCGCGCGAGGAACCAGTTTCGCGGGGGACTCGGCTACTTATCTATTTCGCCTGGCTGTTGGTGGAACTAATTATGACATTACGTTTACCCAGGCGGATACAGCCTACGCCGACAAAACTATTGCGGTAGGGACGGGGTTCAGTAAAGCGCAGTACGACGCAGCTACGGTCACTCTTACGCAGACGGTAGCTGCGCAAGACATGGGTCCAGATAACTACTATCTGGAAATCGACGCGTTTGAGCTGGAAGTCGATTACATCGCTGCAACGACGCATACCGGACCTATCGACCAAAGCCTGTTCGCTATAACGCAGGCGGCTACGGGAACCTTCGCACCAGGAACCAGCACGGCGACCGCAGCGCAGACTTTGCCGAAACTGGGGCAAGCAGCAAGCGGTACGTTCTACAAAGAGTATCTGGCCACGGTTAGCCAAACGCTACCTTCTGTAACGCAGGTGGTTACAGCTGATTTCCAGAAATACTACACCAGCACCGCTGCGCAGAGTTTGCTGGCAGTTTCGCAGATGGTAAGTGGCACTTTCGGTCCAGGGTTAACTACCGGCACGATAACCCAGTCGTTGCAGCCTGTTGCGCAGTCAGTAGCAGCTACGAACCTACCGCCTATCCAGGGTTCTGGGGCTCAGACCCTACCGGCGATTACCCAGCGTCTGAACAGCTACGCTTCGTCGTTCTGCGTTCTGCAGCGCGAAGACGGTACGCTGATTGAGCACGAGGATGGGAACTATGCGATCGGGCGCGAGCAGGCGTGCCCGAAGAGCTGGATTATCCAGACGCTACCTGCGCTGACGCAGGCGGTTACGGGCTCAGTCGCGAATGGGTTCGCGGCTACCATAACGCAGAGCCTGCAGCCGCTTACGCAGCAAGCCAGTGGCACGTATCGGCAGTTATTCAGTGCCACCATAACGCAGACCTTGCAGCCCGTTACTCAGCAGGTCAGTGGCACGTTCTACAAAGAGTATCTGGGCACCATCGCCCAGACTTTACAGCCGCTTACGCAGCAGCTGAGCGGAACGTTCTACAAAGAGTATCTGGGCACCGTAGCCCAGACCCTCCAGCCGGTAGCTCAGCAGGTCAGCGGGACCTTCTACAAACAGTACACGGCGACTATCACCCAGACGCTAACCGCGTTGACCCAACAGGTCAGTGGGACGTTCTACAAAGAGTATCTGGGCACTATAGCCCAGTCCTTGTGGCCGATCACCCAGGCCGCGACGGGCACGCACCTTAAGACGTACACGGTTACGGCTGCGCAGACTCTTGGCGCTATCACGCAGCAAGTCAGTGGGACGTTCTACAAGGAGTATCTGGGTACCGTAGCGCAGACGCTACCGGCGTTTACTCAGCAGGTAACGGGCACGTTCGGAGCAGGTTCTAAGTCCGGCAGCATTGCTCAAACATTACTGCCGATTAGCCAGGTTGTTAGCGGAACCTTTGCGGCGGGTACTTCAACTGGTACGATAACGCAGACGTTACCGGCACCCAACCAGTCCCTCACCGGTACGTTCGCCGCTGGCGCAGTGTCTGGAGTGGTTACCCAGACACTGCGCAGCATCTCGCAGGCGGCTTTCGCTACTACCTCGAATGATCGTACGGGTTCGATTGTCCAGACGCTCGCAGCTGTCGCGCAGCAACTGAGCGGTACGCACCTTAAGACGTACACGGTAACGATTGCACAGACTCTGCCTGCGCTAAGCCAAGCGCTGGCTGGCACGTTCTATAAGCAGTACACAGTAACGATCGACCAGACTCTGGCCGGTGTTACTCAGGCGGTTTCCGGCACGTTCGCTGCTGGGGTGGTTACAGGTACAATTACCCAGACACTGCCAACCCTGGTTCAAACGCTCAGTGGCGCATTCGCAGCTGGTGCTAGTACCGGTACGATTGGACAGTCACTTTCGTCCCTCAGCCAAACTGTGTCTGGAACGTTCGCCCCTGGTACTAGCTCAGGGGCGATCGACCAGACGCTACCTGCTGTTTCGCAGCAGCTAAGTGGTGCCCTCAGTGCCGGTACAAGCACCGGCGTTATAACTCAGACGCTACCTGCTATTACTCAGCAGGCAGCTGGCGCATTTGCAGCTGGTACCAGTACAGCAACTGTAGCGCAGACTCTACCGTCCCTGAATCAGACGGTTACAGGGACATTTAGCGCAGGGACCAGTACGGGTAGTATTGGCCAGACGCTGCCGACCTTGACCCAGGCGGTCGTCGCTACTTTCCGTACGCTGCATCTCGGTTCCATTGCCCAGACTCTGCCTATTGCCACGCAGTCCGCTACAGGGTTTACCACGCAGTTTTTCACGGTAACTATCGCACAGACTCTGCAGCCGGTTGCGCAGCAAGTAAGTGCGACTTTCGCGGCGGGTACCAGTACAGCCACGATTGACCAGACTTTAAGTCCGATCACCCAGTCGGTAGTTGGTAATTTCCAGAAATATTACAACGGAGCTGTCGATCAAACACTCCCTGCACTGACGCAGACGCTGACAGGTTCTTACGCCGCGGGCGTAAGTACAGGGCTGATCACCCAAACACTTCCTGCAGCTCAACAAACCGCAACGGCTACTTTCGGCGGCGGTTTAACTTTCGGAACGGCCCAGCAAACGGTCCCGAGCCTTACGCAAAGCCTGACGGCGACGTTCGCAGCCGGAACATCCAGTGGTTATGCGGTCCAGCTTCTCGGAAGCCTTAGCCAGGTAGTAAGCGGCACGTTTGCGGCTGGCACGAGCCTCGCGGTCATCAGTCAAAGTCTTGCTCCTGTTGCTCAAGCGGTTACGGGTACATTCGGCGGTGGCCTTACTACTGGAACGATAAGCCAGACTTTACCGGTCGTCAACCAAACGGCCACCGCCACTTTTGGCGCGGGACTTACCACCGGAGCAGCCAGCCAAACTCTACCTGGCTTGACTCAGCAAGTCAGCGGTTCGTTCTTCGCTGGTAGTGTCACGGCAACCATCGACCAGACTCTACCTGCGCTACAGCAAATTGTTATAGGGTCTGCTACTCCGTTTATCAGGGGGACTATTACACAGTCCCTGGCACCACTGGCGCAACAAGTCAGCGCCACGTTCGGCGGCGGGCTGACCGAAGGTACCATAGCGCAGACGTTACCTAATCTCGCCCAGGTGGCGACGGCCACTTTCCGTACCAGACACTCGGGTACGATCACCTCCAGTTTGGTGGGGGTCTCCCAAAACGTGGTCGGCTCTTTTGCAGCCGGAACAGTTACGGGGTCAATTACTCAGACGCTTCCCGCGCTGCAGCAAGAGATGACGGGGAAGTTTTACCAGCTGATTTGGATTGATCCAGGGAACGTCCCTCCAGGGGAGCTTATTTACCAGCGTCCTTCCATAGAACAGATTATTTGGGGATAATGCAGTATGGCTGATGAACACTTACTTCTAGACCCTTCTGAATCAGAAGAGCTTCTTGTTGTAAAAGCCGAGAAGACGGTTCGACGCCTCTCCGAGCAGACCCGCGAAGTCCTTTCTATAGAAACTTCGACCGGCATGCAGCTGGTCATGGTGGATTCAGGTTTCAACAATCTTCTTTACGATCCTGACAACTACACTTCCATGATGTTCGTTGGCCCAGGCGGGCAAGGCCCTGCTGGTCCTAAGGGAGATCAGGGACCGGAGGGTCCGCAAGGTATTCTAGGTCCACAAGGCGATATAGGTCCGGAGGGCCCACAGGGTGTACAAGGACCGGATGGACCTACAGGTCCGGAAGGGCCGGACGGACCGCAAGGTATCCAGGGAGTTCAAGGCGATACGGGATTACAGGGCGATCCAGGATTGGTGTGGCAAAGCGCCTGGACTTCTTTCGATTCTTATATCATAGATGACGCGGTCGCTTATGCTGGATCTGCCTACGTCTGTATTCTAGCGAATACGAACCAAGTACCGCCTAATGCAACGTACTGGGAGTTACTGGCTGCTAAGGGCGATCAGGGTATTCAGGGTATTCGAGGACTGTCTGGTCCTGCAGGCCCACAAGGTATTCAGGGCGACACCGGACTTCAAGGCCCGCAAGGCGATCAAGGCATACAGGGTGACCAAGGTATACAGGGTATGCAGGGCATCCAAGGTCCGCAGGGTGTTCAGGGCGACCAGGGTTTACAAGGGGATACGGGTCCGCAAGGAGATTCTGGGCCGACCGGCGCAACGGGTCCGCAAGGACCACAAGGAGTACAGGGAGATCCTGGTCTTGTATGGCGAGAAACCTGGAGCGGCGTTACTGCGTATGTCGTTGATGATGCGATACAGTGGTCTGGCTCCAGTTACGTATGCATCGCAGATCATACGAACCATGTCCCTCCTAACGGAGTTTACTGGGACTTGCTTGCTGCCGAAGGGCTGCAGGGTCCGATTGGTCCGCAAGGTATTCAGGGTGATCAGGGGATTCAAGGGATTCAGGGGATTCAGGGTGATACTGGACCCCAAGGTATTCAGGGCGATACCGGACCACAAGGTATCGGTATCCAAGGCCCGCAAGGTGATACGGGGCAGGGATATGCGTGGATTGACGCAGGCTGGGCCAACGCTACAAATTACTCTGCTTACGACATGCTCGAATACAACGGTTCGGCTTACGTATGTATTTTGACGCACCTTAGTGAAGCGTCCCGTGAGCCCGAAATCGGGGTGCAATGGACTACTTATTGGGATCTGGTTGCCACGAAAGGCGACACTGGCCCTCAGGGAGCACAGGGTGTTCCTGGGCTTAACTGGATCAACGGTCCCTGGTTCGTCGCAACTTCTTACGATATAGATGACGCGCTGCTGCATAATAGTAATTCTTACCGCTGCATAGCTAGTCATACCGCAGCTCCGTTGAATGAACCTGGCGCTGGTGCGAACTGGACAACTTATTGGTTTCTGCTTGCGGAGCAAGGATCTCAAGGTATCCAGGGAATCCCTGGTGGGGGCACGCCTCTGGGAGGTACGGCAGGCCAGATTATCATCAAGCAGAGTGCTACTGACTACGACGTTTTGTGGGAAAATCTTCCTGCTGTCAATGGTAGTTATGTTGGGTATATCCCCGCTAGCTACCCTGGTGTACCCATAGAACAATACAACTTCCTGAAAGGCTCTGATGGCAACCTTTACTACGCCGCATCCTATGACTCCAGTATGCATACGGGGGACTCCTACTACCCTCGTGAATCGAATTACTGGGACCCCAGTTATGTGTACTTGGCTGGGAACATGGGGTACATCGGGGAGTGGGCTACCATCAACGCTTTGGCGAATGACGGTAAAAGCGTCAAGAAGAATCAGGTCGTCAGTTATACCTACCAGGAAGGCACGACAAGGCCTGGACGTACGATTACCGGCCTGTTCATGGCCAAACAAGATCATTACACGAGCACTTCGAGTTCTAATCCGTATGCGGATTTTGATAACGGTACTTATGCCTATTGGCACGCTTTAGGGTCGGATCCGTGGAAAGGGGCAGGATTAGCATCAAGATTCGTGGGCGTGAATGAAATGTTCTTACCGCCCTCTTCCGGTATCGTAGTGCCCAGTTCTGCGATAGAGATCCTCGACCTGTCTACGAGTAGCTCGTCCCCTCGGCCTTTTTACCCAGTATCGTGGTTCGATGATACTACGGTGGAGTATATCTACTTCCCGATCGTATTTGGGGAGAATTGGGACTTCTACTATTGGCCGTTTATCAACATACGCGTTTACTGGACACAGACTACAGGTAATACGGGAGATGTAGTCTGGGAAATATACGGACGCGGTCGCGAGCATGACGACACTTTGGGGAGTACGACGTATATGTCCCAGATGGACACAATAACAAGCTCGGCCCTAATTGCTAACGATCTGGTCATTTCGGGGACTCTGACGTACGGGTCTACAAGTATTTCAGGGCCGTATGCATGGGAAGCGTATAACTTACTCGCTATTCGACGTAAAACAACCGACGCTGCGGATACGCTTGTCGGAGATGTTGCTTTGTTGGGAATTGAAGTAACGTACCATCTGCGTTATGGCGCAGGGGCGCAGCACCCTTAATGCCGGGGGCACCTGCTCTCGGAAGTCGTCGCGGTAGGGTCGATCCGGCTCCTCGACCCTACTGCGGCGCATTAGGAGATTACCAATGAAATTACCTCGTATCGTAGGGCTTAATCAGCTGGCTGACGAAACAGCTATGGCTAACGAAGAAGAGATGTACGTGCGCGAAGCGATGAATGTAGATATAGATTCTACAGGCAATGTGAGCAGGCGCGAAGGGTACGAACTACTGATAACGGGGTCTGGCTTTCATAGCTTGTACAGTACGTCCCGAGGTGTATTGATGGCGTGCCAAAGGGGTAACCTTGGCTACATAGACCTGTTCAACAACGCCTTCGTCTCGTTGCTTGCCATGGGGAATACGTTCCGAACGTCCTATACGGAAATGAACGGCAACCTGTACGTGTGTAACAGCGACTTTTCCTGCATGTTCAAGAACAGCCTGCTGGACACGGCCTACCCCATAGGCGTTCCTCTACCCACGGTACGCCCGCAATTCGATGCGGATTTGTCGGAAGGTGCCCTCCCTGCAGGACGTTACGGGATAACGTACACCGTAGTTTCAGCCGACGGTGAGGAATCGGGGTTGGGCGAAACCGTGGAAGTCGAGCTGACTTCGCAAGGCTCCATCCTGATGTCTTTCCTGACGATTATCCCTGGATACGGCTATCGGGTGTACATGACTACGACGAATGGCGACGAGCTGTATCAGGCGGCGGAATTTGATGCTGATCGGACTTTCTACAACGTCATGGAGCTCAAAATAGGGCGGCAACCCGACACCAAGCACCTGGAACCGCCTCCTTACGGCCATATTATCGAGGCGTTCAACTCCCGCTTACTAATTGGCAGTACGAATTTCGTCTATTTCACCGAAGCTTTTCGCCCTCATTTGCACGACTCTGCCCACGGGTTTGTACCGATCGTCAAAGCCGCCAGCATGATTCGCTCTGTGGGAGACGGCGTTTTCATCGGCGACGATCGAGGTGTTCACTACTATAAGAGCAAAGATCCTGAAAGTTGGACCGTGGGACAAGCTTCGCCCTATAAAGTCATTTACGGCACGGACATCATCGTGCCAGGTACTCATTTCAGGGGACCTATAGCCGAGTTCGATGAAGTAGTGGTCTGGTTATCTGGGGTCGGATACCAGATCGGATTACCTACAGGCGAGGTGATTTCGGCCAACGCGGGTCAAGTTAAGCTCCCCCCTTACGTTTTGGGGAGCACGGCTTTCGTCATACGTGACGGTCGCAAGCAGCTTATTAGTCCTGTAAACTCTAACTTGCTGGCAGGTGCTGGCGTAGCTCTCGATTCTTCTATTACCTAGGAGGTAAAAAGAAATGTTTGGTTCTGAGTTTTTGAGGCACATAAAAGAATTTCGCCAGTATATACGGGGCTTCAAGTACGAGCGCTCCGATTCTGGCTTTTACTTCCCTACAGCCAAGATCGGTGTTTCCGGTTTCTACACTCACTGGGTGACGGGGTACGAGTCCGAGCTGGCTGTCGACAAGAACCTGATCGTGGATCAGGGTCTTAACCACATGCTGGACGTGATCATGTATACCCCTGGTACACAGACTACCGTACCAGCCTGGTACCTGATGCTGCATTCCGGTACGGGTGATCCGGCGTGGAATACTACGGCTTCGAACTACGGCACCAGTTTGACCGAGATTGTCAGTAATTCGGACGGTTACGCTGAGACAACTCGCCGCGAGTGGGTGCCGGATGCCGTTGATACAGGGAACACCGAAATCATTAACGACACCTCCTCCGCGCTGTTTACTATCGCGACGCCGGATGACGTTACGGTGAACGGTGCAGGTCTTGTTTCAGTATCCACCAAGGGCGCGACCTCAGGCATTCTGATGTCAGCGGGTAAATTCGCTGCGGCAAGGACGTTGAACGATACGGACGAGTTCAACCTGAAGTACAAAGTCGATTTCGACGCCGTCTAAGCCTGGGTGAGGAACGAGAGCTGCTAAATAGCGGGAGGTCCCCCTCCCGCTATGCGGATGCATTAACATGGCAAGAAAAAAATTTCCTGCCTCAGAGCAGAAACCTCTCCGCCTTCTAGGTAATAAAACGCTTGCGGCTACTTATATCCGCCCCGCTCAGCAAGAAATGCTTCGTACGAAAGCCCTCGTCGATCAAATGGGGGTCCCCACTTTCCAGCGTATTCGAGAGCTGGAAGACGGCACCAGAATCACAACTTTGGTCGAAAACAGGAAGGACTATATCTTTATCGACAGTCCGTTCCCCGAAATACCCGAAGAAGTCCCAGTCGAGGAAGAAAAAGAAGAGGAAAAGTACAAATGCCACCCAGGTTTTACCGTATACCGGAACCTGGTATCAGGTAAATCAAATCTGGCGCAGGACGCAGAAGCCCGCCCGCTGGATGACGGCGAAATCCTGTCTTACGACGATAGACGCAGGTCGTGGTATATAGACGAGGATACAGAGTCTTACAACCACGATTCCGCGCAACTTTCCTGGTTCGGGCTGAAAGAAAACGTAAAGAAAAAGGTCTATAACAACGATACGGGGCTGGAGGAGTGCAGCCTGATCAGTTGGCTAGGCGAGCACGGCGGAGTGTGTGCTACCTATTTCAAAACCAACTACAGCAAAAATATCTTCTTTCAGGGTCGTATCATAAGCATGAGCGGCTCCGGTATGACGACCTACATGAACGTCATCGGCGCGTGCCTGCTGCCGTCAAATGCGGAAAAGAAGGATTACTTCTATTCCATCCACTGCGATTTCGGTAATAGCTACGATAACTGGTCTCCTGGTACTGGAAGCACCGTTGCGTTCTGGATTATGCGTCGGGAACGGAATCCTAAGATTTTGGTTGGAGGCGACCAGGCTTACATCGGCAGCGCGCAGACTGTCGGAAAAATCACCGGCGCTGATCTGGTAGCCGCTTCAGGCGGAGCTAAGCTGATCGCCAGCATATGCCCTGCGATCCACATAGATAAAGACGGTATAGCGTACATCGGTGTCGGCGTTAGCTTCCCGTATACTTCAGTGCCAACTGGCAAATGCTCCGACTATTTTAATTACGTAAAAAATACTCTAGACATTAATAATGAAGTCACTGGTACGGATAAAACGGGTGACAGCGCACCAAAAGTTTATGGTCGGCTAAAAATCCGTTTGAAAGACGCTAAAGTACTGGCTTTGGACGTCCCGTTTTTCGACAATGGCTGCGCGCCCCAAGGGTCGCAGCGATGTTCCTCCGTTAGAGAAAGCTACCCAACTGTAGGGTCTACGAGATACGGCTGTCGCCTAACCGAAACAGGTACTGATTCCAACGGCGATCCCTGCGGTTCGACTATTTGGACGCGTTGGGGCGGCCTAGATAACGATATAGTGCGGTTCGTAAACCCTGAGGGCCTTGCCTACATTGACCGAGTAAAAATCCAAGATCAGGTAAAGGTGCCTATTATAGGAAATGGGGGTGGAACTGCCGAAATACGGTTCCCCAGACCTGTTCCGATATATGGTTTTGGTTGTCAAGACGGTTATTACGAATACGCACTTGTCCCTAGCAACATGATAGACACCTGGTCTAAAAAGCTGCGCGGGGGGCCAAATAAAACCATAAAGAACGCCGATTACGACGCCAGTGAGCCGAATGAGGCATCGCACAAAAAAGTACCGTCGCTTCCTTTGTACGAAAAAACTGTGACGGGGGACGGGACCTCCAGTGGTGGCTCGGTAAATCTGATTTGCACGAACATATTTACGGGGGAGAACGCGCTTAACTTAAGGGTCGCGGACTTATCTGGATACGGCGATTCTGGTTACTGGTCACTGACTAAAAACGGGGGCTTACAGTTCGGTTACGACAGACCAAATCGGAGCGATAATCTAGGCCCGTTCTACGGCTACGACCCCTGGTATGGATTACCTGATGCTTTCAATGCTGACTCAGGTAGTACGGTCAGCTGGAACAAAGAAACGGCTCTCGGCAAGATGTACGGCGGTATCACTGGTTGCAATTACCGTTCTATGTCGCGACGGCTCATGTGGCATCACCCAATGGTCCCCGACCTTGTTGGCTATATAGAAACAACAGACGATATTGCTGTTTCTTCAGGCAGCGGTACCAGCGTACGATATTTTGTCGCAGACACGACCCAGAAGTACGTATTCGACGGTACGACATACTGGACGCTCCATTACGATCAAGTAAGTGATTCTGGGCAGACAGGTATCAGCTGTATCACCTCTTACGGGGTAGGCATCGGTTATGGCGACCAAGGTAGTGCTCAGGAGGAGTGTTACTCCCCGCAAGGAGGCAACTATAGCATAGGGACAGCACGAGACGAAAATTGGTTCGGAGTAGTAGGCCAGTTCGGTCAATGGGGGGTGGATTACGGAGCAGCAATGGAGAACCATTGTTCGGTTTCTTTTACTTGGTGCTCTGGCCCATACTGGCATGTACACCACAAGTATTCGGCTACCGGTTCGGGCTGGTCGCTCGCCTCTCCGAATTATCTAAACCCCTACAACTACTATTTCGTATCCAAGCGCTACACCAGCTCCACAAGCAATTCTTACAGCTACTATTTCCGTGCTCATTTCACTTTCCATAATATGGAAGTGAACACCATGAAGAATAAATGGGGCGCGAAATACGCCTTTATAGGCTACGTACCACAGGCTTTAAATATACCAGGGTTTTTCTCCGCCACTACCACTGGGAGCTACCGAGGGATTTACCTGAACTGGTACTACCCTACCGTCATGCTACCTGGAAAGTCGCCCCTCCACTATTTCGTCTCTAACGTGTTCGACGATGCTGACGCCATAGCCGCGGTCAAAGGCAAAAGCCGTACAGCAGGACAAAAAACGAACGGCCAAGATCGGGTAGATAAAGACTATCCACTTGATTTCGGGGTAATATAGGCCATGGGCAAAGTAATAACTGCTAAAGTCCATATGAAGCTGAAACCCGCCGAGCTACGCAAGCTGGCACAGGAGGAAAAGGATGGCAGACATGAGGATCAGCAACGCCGTAGCGATCGCGATGCTCGACGCCCTGGTAGACGCAGTTGATTCAGGTGGTGCCGGTTCGATCGAGATACGTGAAGGGACGGCTCCTACCACTTGCGAAGATGCGGATACGGGGACTTTACTGGCGACCCTGGCTTTCGGAGCTACGGCATTCGGCGGTGCTGCAGACGGTACCGACAAAGCTACAGTTACAGCCAACTCCATTTCTGATGAAACCAACGCCGCAGCAGGAACTGCGGGTTATTTTCGCGTGAAAAATGGGTCTGCCGCTGTTGTTTTTCAGGGTACCGTAACCGCAACTGCAGGCGGTGGAGATATGGAGTTGTCGAATACGACTATCTCCGCTACTGATACCATAACCATCGGAACCAGCTATACGATAGACCTACCGGAAACTTAGTAAATGGCTACCATTACTGGTACAGTTGTTCAAACCTCTCCGATCCCGACACAGACGGTAACTGGAGATGTTCTCCATTACTACGCTACCGCGACCCAGACCCTACCCCTCCTGACACAAGCTGTTACGGTCCAGGCCGACTATACGACAGCGCAGGTTGTGCAAACTCTGCCCTTCCTGACACAAGCAGTTACGGGGCAAAACCTCTATTGGACTTTGGTAGAGACCGTAACGGTTTCGGATCTCTTCAGCCAAGCACCCCAAGAGCTGCTGGAAGATGCCGTCGTTATCGGGGACGCGTGGAAAGCGATCTACATGCAGCTGGAGACCAGCACGGTCAACGCCAGCGACGAGTTCAGCTATACCGTCGTGGTGCGCATGGAGACCGACACGGTTTATATGTCAGGCTATCCAGCGCATATCAGCGAGTCGGGTACGTTGCGCGATACGGTACAGGCGTCGGACGAGCTGAACTATTTCTTCTCCTATCCGATCGTTGAAACGGTAAACCTGTCTGACACGCTCACGGCTGTACTGTCCAATGCGCCAAGCGACGTAGTACAGATGGTTGGGACGTTTACGAACCAGCTGGTGGTTCGCGCAACGCTCGTATCTACCGTCCGGATGTCTGACGACTGGCAACTGGGTAAAGCTACTACGCTCGTTGAAACGGTTTACCCGACCGATACCTATTTTCCTGCCCACGCCCACAACATAACGCTGAGCGACACGGTAAATACCTCCGATGTGTGGTCCGGTGCCGTGAGCACGTTCGAAGAGCTGACGGATGAGATCAATGTTTCTGGCCTCTTCGATTATGCAGGATCGGCTTATAACGCCACCCTGACGGATGTCGTACAGATCCATGATGCTTTGTGGGCAGCAGATTTGCTGGCTCTGGCCTGGGTCATGAACACAGAGACCACAGGTCTGTCGGCCTACGACAATTTCGATTTCGTCTCTATTGCCGCGCACGACGGTACGCTGTACGTAGCATCGAACGGAGGCATATTCCGCCTCGGAGGAGACGCGGACAATGGGCAGTCCATTGACGCCAACGTTTTGACCGGTTTCCTGGACTTCAACAGTCCGCAAACCAAGCGCATATCCGACATTTACGTAGGTTATACGGGCGGCGAAATGGAGTTCGATGTAGAGACCTACGACGGACCGCAGGAAGTGTATACTTACGCCATGGAAGAGCGCGAGGTCGATGCCCCGCGTAATAATCGTCTCAAAGTAGGCCGTGGACTGTCTTCCAGATATTGGCGATTTGGTCTACGTAATCTGAATGGAGCCGACTTTCAGATCTACGACATAGAAACGGTCGTAGGCATATCGAAAAGGAGGCTTTAAATGCCCGAGTACCCTCTCCTAGACGACTATAGCGGCGCGCTGTACGCGACAGTCGGCGAATTTGACGCCTCAACAGGTCCGTTCGGCGCAGCTTATAACTATACAGCTCACGTATCGGACATGGTCCAGAGTCAGATGACCTACCTCAAGAATAATATTCTTGGGGGCGGTGATATGCGAGCTATGCAGGTGGCGTACGACGCCATCAACGAACTCAAAGCGTTTGCGACGGATCTTGTAATACCGGAATTAGATCTGACGAAACCGAATATCAATTGGAGTATACGTGTAAACCCCAACTTGCCGAAGGTAGAGGCGAAGGATTTCGGTGACCTCTCTGGTTGGGGGTTGGGCAACGCCCCTGAGATTGGCAAACTGCCTTCTGTAGGTACGGTCCGCATTCCGGACTTCGAACCCAGTATTACGGGTATCAGCGTTCCGCCACCACCGATAAGTACGCTGAATACGATCCCAGTCCCAGGCGACGCGCCGGACGCGCCGGATCTTGAGCCGTTTTTCCCCGAGAAGCCGACGATTACGCTGCCGGATCGTCCGGAACTGCAGAGCCTGAATCTACCGAGTAATCCGGTAATTAAATTACCGACTCTGGCTGACATGGTTTATCCAGAGATCGAGCCTTTACATATCAATACGTTCATCGATTGGTCGGAGCCTACTTATTCGCCCGAAATCTGGACAGATGTAAAAGCGCAAATCCAACGTTTCTTTGCGGGCGGTAGTGGCATTCGACCAGAAATCGAGGAAGCCATGGTGGCTCGCGGTCGGGACAGGGAAGACCGTTTAGTACGCCAGCAGGAAGCACAGGTGACCGATGAGTGGGCGGGTAAGGGGTTTACCGCTCCGCCAGGAATGTTAGCAAAACGTCTCGATAACATCCGCGAAGATGGCCTGGTTAAGAAGCTGAGTTTGAATCGTGAAGTTGTTCTCAAAGCGATGGACGAGGAGCTGGCTAACATCCGACTGGGTGTTCAGCAGGGTATTGTCGCGGAACAGATGTTCGTGCAGATCCACTTGGCGGCAGTTGAACGGCTTTTTCTTATAGCGCGGCTGCATGTCGAATGGGAGATACAGCGCTACAACCTGGTGGTCGAAGTATTCAAGGCGAAGTTCCAGGAAAACCTGATCCGTGCGCAAGTCTATGAAATCCAGGTACGTGCTGCGCTGGCCGAGCTGGAGGTATTCAAAGCACTGGTCGAGGCTGAGCTAGCTAAGGCTGAGATCAACAAGAGCCTGGTCCAGGCTTACACGGCGGAAATCCAGGCTCGGGAATCTCTCGTTAACCTGTACAAGTCTCAGGTCGAAGCGGTCAAGGTTCGCGCTGAAGTGTTTGAAAGTCAGATCCGTGCTTATGGTGAGGAAGTCAACGCGTTTGGTTCGCGGGTGAACGCAGAGAAAATCAAGTTCGACGCCTACGAATCACAAGTTCGCGGCGAAGTAGCGAAAACAGATATCATTAAAGCAGAAGCGCAGGCGTACTCAGCCCAGGTAGAAGGCATCGCAACCGGTGTGCGAGCTGAAACGGCTGTTCTGGAGGGGTATGTAGCCGGTTTCCGAGCCGAGGTCGAAGCCTACGAAGCTCAGCTACGCAGCCTCATCGGCAAGAATCAGGTCGAACTATCCCGAATCCAGGCTAACGTAGCAGGTTATCAAGCAGATACGCAGCGTTTTGTGGCATCGCTGAGTGCTGAAGAAACCGAGGCACGATTGAAGCTGGTGGCGGAAGAAACCGAAGGACGGCTTAGCATGGCCTGGTTCGCAACCCAGGCGCAGGAATACGAAACACGGGTACGCGCCCTGCTGGGGCTTAAAGATTTGTTGTTCAAAGCAATCGAAGCGCAAGGTGATCTGGGTTCGACCATCGCTGCAGGCGCGTTGGCAGCGCTCCATGCAGGCGCGACAGTCTCTGGTAGCGGCGGTGTCCAGGCTTCAGGTACTGACGGTACGACGTTTAGCCAGTCGTGGCAGAAGAGCTGCAACTGGGGCCGCAGCGTAAATGTGGAGGTATCGACGGATACAGATCCAGGAACTAATGGATGTGTTTTTTAATTTTGGAGATTTAAGATGGCAACCTATAACCCTACTGGCTACGACAACGACGATCCCTATGGTGTGGGGAAGAAGAAGAAGAAAAAGTCACCGTTGCGTCCTCCGGAGGAGACCGTTACAGTGGGGCAACGTCCTGTAGATACCTCGAAGGTACGACCTGGTTACCAGGTTCCGCCGATGGACCCTGAAGTAGAGGCCGAGCTGAACCGGCCAGGAGTCAGGGCTCCCGCTGGCAGGATGTTTGACCTTACGCCAGGAGTACGGCGGGAGGTGATTCCGGAAAATCCCCAAATGTCGCATGTCACGCAGGACGCTGAAATGCGGAAGGGAGGCTTTGTACAAGGTCTTAGGGACTTCTTTAGCCCTCAGCAGGGAGCTACGCCGCAACAGCGTTTCGAAGCGCAGCAAATGGCTGCGGCTGCGGAGAAAGACCGCGCAGCTCTGCAAGGCCGTTACCCTGCACGTATAGGAGATCCGCCCTCCCGAGAGGCAAATGTTAATTGGGGCCCAGACGTAAACGCTGCGCCGCCTCCGCAAGCATCGCCGATTCAGCCTGGATATCGACAGATGGAACCTGCAGTAGGGGGTGCTCCGAGATCCTTTGATTCCAGGTTGGGGGATGCCGCTGGGCGACTATTTGCGAGCACGAACGTACCCGTCAACCCCTCAGCTCTTGGAGGAGCTCCGCAGTCAGGCGGTAATGCCCCGATGACTGGTAAGATCGACAGGAATCCTCCGCAAGAAGGTCCGCCCGCACCTGAAGATGTGTATCTAACTGATAAGGAAGCGGAAACGTATGGACTGCGCAGACCTGCCGCCGATGTAGTACAAGACTCAGGTAACAACACACCCCCTGGCTCCAGACCCATATATCAGAATGGGGCAAATTCTTACTCGGATGTACAGGCTGAAGGCGGTACGCCGTACGCACCGAGCAACCCCATAAGGTCAGCGGGTGTAGGTAGCAGTACGTACGATAATACCGACGCCTTTGGATTGCGTAATGGTCAGGGTCCTGGGCGTATGGGGGTCGGGGGACGCGTCAGCGGAAATGCTTCGCTTTACCGCCCGCTCAGCTTCGAAGAAGGGCCGAAAAATCCTAATACAGGTCGTGGCACGTTTACCATCAACCATGCTGGTCCATTGCACGGTATGGGGCCGGTATCTGGTGCCGCATTGCATCAGATGGCTGAGCAAAAACGAGCGAAACTCCAGGCTAACCGGATGTCAGGTGCTGCGGAAGGCGGTAATATCCTGCGGCAAATAGCGCGCATTAACAGGAAGGCGGACAGAGCTTATCAGGATGCACTGAAAAGGACACATAACCCCAAAGTTGCGAAAGAAATGTCTGAAGGGATTCGAGCACAAGCGGATCAGTTGGTCGGTCTAGACCAGAATAATGCTCGCAGGTACGGCGATCGACTGCAGCGGGATGCGTGGAGCGAGCGCACGGCTGCGGACGTACAAACTGCTATGGCAACTGAGCAAAGCAGAGCAGCGGCTGCGAATACTAAGGCTTCCGCGGAAGCCCAGGACACGTTTTTGGAGAATATGTTCTCGGAAACGGATAAAGACGGTAAGCAGATCTTTAGTCCAGACCAATGGACTCGATTTAAAGCTATATTCCCCACAGAAGGTATGACTAACCTGCAGATGTATGCGTCAAGGCCTTTGATGCTGGCAATGGCGGCATATGAAAAGGCTTCGAAAAAGACTGCAACCAACTTCACAGATATTTTCGGTTCAGGGCGTCTTAAAAAAGGCCCGAACGGAGAGGCTATTTTCGAAGGTGCCCAAGGTAATCTGGACGATGTCAGCTGGAGTGAAGCGTGGGGCAAACCAGGTTTCTTAACAGAAATGGTGGATCAGTTCTGGCCCACCTCTTATATGGGCGGAGGTCAGCGTTGGATACGTTTCGCTGACGGAACTATCGGGAGCATGGGCGATATGCAGGGTGTGAATCTTACTGATACGCAAGGACGGCTCGTATCGCCTTCCAACTACCCGACTCGTAACTTCCAAAATGGCTTGCGACCTGAAGACTATTAATGGTCGACTCCGTTATAAGGCGAAGGAGCAATATGTTCGGGATGCCCGATCCCGAGCAAGAGCAGCGTAATTTGCAGGTAGTCAACGATACGTTGATGGCACCACCGATTACGCCTGAAGAACGTACGCAAATGAATCCGTTGCTTACGGAGTCTAACGATCTTTATCGCGGCATTTACGGCTCGTACAAGTCTCTTAAATCAGGGGAATTACATCGGCAATCTATGCAAGCCGAGGCTGAGGACGACTTCGGTAATGCCAAGGCATTACGTCAGCGCGCGCAGCAATACGAAGCAGAAGCTGCGCAGGTACAACCCCGAATAAATAGCTATGACCAAGTCCAGAACATCGGCGACGCTGCGGATTTTCTACAGGGTGGTTTAGGCCAATTAGTCCCGACCATGATTCCGCCTATCGCGGCAGGCGGTGCTGGTAGCTTAATAGGCGCGGGTATCGGTTCCTTAATTGCGCCAGGACCAGGTACTGCAGCTGGTGCAGCTATAGGCGGTGCAGCTGGAGCCTTCATTCCCTCCTTCTTCATGAACGCAGAGGAGCAGGCCAGCGCGCAAGCAGCTAATCCCGATATCATGGCGCTCCCACCCGAGCAACGTCTGCATGAACAGAACGTGGTGGGGGTGCAGAACGCGCTGCTAGATGTCGCCCTTCCAGGCGCACTCTTCGGACGAGTAGTTGGCCGATCCGCCAGGAAAATCGCTGGTGAAGCCTTAGCGCAAAGTCCGTTGCGGCGAACTGCTGCGTTCGCCCGTGAAACGCTCTTGGAAGCGGGTACGGAAGGACTCCAGGCTAAAACGGGCCAGATGGCTTTATCCAGGCTAGACCCGAACCGCGACACCAGCCAGGATTACGTCGAGACCATCAACAGCATCATCCTGGGTGGTCTGGGCGGCGGCACGATGTCTCTGGGCACCACGGTTCCTGGTTACCTGATGGAGCGCGCGGGGAACCGTGCGAAGCAGGAAGGTGACATCGCGCTGCAGGACGTAGGACGAGCAGTAGGTGAAGTACAGCTTCGTATGCTGCAAGAAGAAGGTATCGACGTACCGCTGGGTTCGCTGAAGCCGTCGCTGATGCTCCCCGACCTGGACCCTGGTAAGAAGGGTAAAGACCGCGTCGAGAGCCGTAAGCTCGAAAAGCTTGCTGTGGAATGGCAACAAGCGGTGACCGTATACGGTGAGGATCATCCTATAGCACAGGAGCGGTTGGACAAGGCCAAAAACTTCTTTAGGATGCGGGGTTTCACTACGGATAGCTTTTTTCCTTCGTTCGAACAACAGGATACCAACCTCCTTGACCCAGGTAACGTAGACCCTCAAAGAGGCAAAGATACTCTAAGACTTAATGACGAAGGCGCGCCCACTGTAGAAGATCAGGGTATGAACATGATGCCTGAGTCCGACACCACCATGTTGCCAGGGCTCGGGAAAAAAGCTTCTAACCCAGCGTATATGCGCCATGTTCTGAACGACAAAGACGAGCAGAAGTCGCAGCTTAAAAAATGGACTGACCAAAAATTCATCACGCCTGAAGCAGCTAAGGCGGCTAAATTCGTGCCCGTTGGGGATCGGCTCAAGCAGTTTGGGTATTCTCCCGAAGAAATGCGGACCGAAGCCAACGATATGATCCGCGACTTAGACGCGCGAGCCACGGCTAACGAAAAAAGAGGCCGCACAGAGCTAGCTAAAGGGCAACGTGCTGAGATCGAAGCACTAAAATCTGCCAAGAGCCCTGAGCAGCTGGTAACGGCCCTGAACGAATACTCCGTAGCGTCATTTCCGCCAGGAACACTGGAAGATAACTTTACACCAGAAGATGCCGATGCGCAGCGACGCAGTTGGAACACGCTTACCAGCGCGAAAGACCGCAAGGCGCTGGAAACCTCGGACGGTATCTGGGTCCGCTTGACCAACGGGCAAAAACGACTGCTCATTAAGCAGGATGTCATCAAGCACGCGTACAACTTCTTCCGCGAAGATCTGGGCGATAAAAATACACCGCAGAACGCGCTGCTGGCGGGGATCTTCGCTGATCCTCGGGTTAAAGGCATTATCGACCCTGAAACCGGCACGCTCATACAAGAGCCGTGGCGACAATTGGAAAATCCGCGGACACGTGCTTCGCTTAAGCTGCCCCCGCTGGAAACCGATAAGAACAAAATCAGGCTGCAGGTTAGGCAGGATCCGCTCAGCGATGAGACCGACACGCTGCCCAGCATGGCTGAAGCGGTCCAGAAGGCTACATTACCCAAGGACGCTACTGAGGAGCAGCAGGCAATCGCTGAGGAAGGGCGCGAAGAAGTTGCGCAGCTGCGCGCTAGAGGGCGGCGTCAGGACGCGCAGACCACGCGCCTGGAGATGGAACGCGGTCCGTTGTCTGCGGATGACACCACGTCGCAGCCAGATCAACTTCTACGTTCCCCCAAAGTAACGGCAGAGCGCAAAAAACTCCTGACTAGACTGGATAGGCTGCAGAAGCTCCGTCGTCAGGGCACGGAATCCATGCAGAAGCTCATGGAGAAACGGGCTGAAGCAGAGGCCGCTCTTTCGCAGGCGGAAAAAATAAAGGAGGCGCAGCCTGAAAACAGGGTAGCTATTGGGCGGGTAGAAATATTAGCTGATCGGCTGGATTCGCTGGACACAGCACTTGCTGCGCAAGCAACTAAGTTAGATAAGGACATATCCAGTGTAGAAGCTGCTCTCAGGCGGCAAGGCCCGCTGACGAATATCACCACGGAAGAGAGCTACGATCCTGATCAGGTAGATATCGTAAAACGCCAGAAAGCTATGGCGGAGTTAAGGCGTGCAGAAACCAAGGCAGAGAAGACTGGAGATTACGGTCCTGTATACGCGGCCGAAAAGAAAATACGTCGTACCTTTGAAGAGACGACAGGCGAGTCGCTGGAAACCAAGGGCGGACTGGATCGCACACATCCGTCGAACCTGGAGCGTCTGCGTCGTTACCTGGCAGGGGAGACTGCGGATAAAACGAAGCTCGATAAGGTAAATCAGAAAGCGAAGCCGCATAACTACGAGGTTGATTCACTAGGTTATCTGTCCAAAAAGAAAGATAAGCGTAAGCGCGTTCCGGTGAAATCCAAAGCTGAGCGTAAGCGCGTTCCGGTGAAGGGTGCGGAACCGAAGTCCGGACCAACTAACTACTTCGATCTGTTCCAGGACTACGTTAAGCGGGGGCAGTACTCTGCCTTCGTGCGCGATCTACTGGAAACAAAAAGTGCTGCTGAAGTTAAGCAAATAAACAGAGGGATACGAGAACTGCACGTGCTTCAGCTGGGACAAGCGCACCCTGAACTAGGGGAGCTGACTTTCGGCGTGAACAACTCCACGATCAGGGCAGAGAACGACGCTCTACTCCGTAAAGCTATACCTACGTTCTCCCGACTCATGGTCGGTAACCATGGTATTTACATCGAGTTCACTGAACCCGCGGACAAGGGAACGTTCGTTAAAAAGCACCTGCAGTACAACGAGTACAACCGGAACGGGCAGAAGCTGTACGACCAGTTTAAGGCTGTTAACTATGCGGACTATAAGCCTGGAAAGTGGTACGTATCGATCGAAGAGGCTTTGTCAGCCTCTGAGCCAACCGCGAACCCAGCGCGTACCGTAACGCCCTCAAAGGGTTATGTTACACGGCAGCAAGTGGCGCGGACTAAAGACACAACGGTTTACCTGTTCGGCGATAACCAGGAACGCTGGGGTACGGGCGGGCAGGCAGCTATGGCTCGTACTAAGGTCGGTAAACCAGGAGTTGGCAGCGAGATTGAAGGGGTTATCGGTATCGCCACCAAGAAGTCGCCCTACCAGTTTATGACGGACGCTGAGTTCGAAGCGAACAAAGCCTCGCTCGACGCGGACTTCGCTAAGATCCCTGCGGATAAGAACGTCGTCATTATGCCGCTGGGTGAAGGGCGCGCTGAACTGAAGGCGAAGGCTCCGAAGACCTACGCCTACCTGCAGCAGAAGATCGCTGAGCTGAAAGGCCAGGAGGTTTCACGTGAAACATCTAAGGTCCAATTACCTCAGAAGACACGCTATGCGGCTAAGGACCAAGCTAAATCGGACCAGGCAACCAAATTCATAGGGCGGGGCTCCGCTAATTCCTCCACCGCAGCCTACGCGCAGGCGTGGGGGGATAAAGCTAACTCAGGGGAATATGCAGCTGAGGATAAAGTCTTCGTTTCAGTTGAAGGTAACCGTACTGGACGAATGGGGGTCAATAGGGCTGAATTGCAGCGAGCCATAGATGCGGGCGCTACGATTATTACCGACGACAAAGCGAACCGCTCCCGTCCTTATAACGTAGGCGAACGCGAAGTTGCAGCGTTCCTGGCCGAGAAGGGTTATACGGAGACGAAGCCTGGGATATGGCAAAAAGCCGCTCCCGTACGTGAATCTACGGCTACTCAGCCCCAGCCAACTCCAATCCAGGAGCGTACGGAAGCGCCTAAAACTATATCAAGACTACTAGCGGCTCGTGCTACGCCGATGGCCATGAATTTTAGAGACGGTACGCGTGGCTTGACGATGCGTCCGGAATTTCGTGGTAAATCGACGTTAGATTTAATTAAGTCTGGCGATCGTACAGCAACTACGCGGCATTATGACCCTAATGTACGTGTTGGACAGATTTTGAAGATGTATAACGGAAACGACTATGTTTTCGTGCGGGTAACGAAAGCACCTTATGCTGTACAAGACGTTACTGCAGAGCAATGGAGTAAACTCGAAGGTTGGGCACCCGAGAACTATGCCAAATATGCGAATATGAGTGCGGTATCACAGTTTCAGTATGAGCTAGTTCAAGTAGGAAGTAGCACCACGCCTGTACGTGCGCCAACGGTTACTCAACCGCAGCCGACACCGACGGCTAAGCCGACGGTCAATATCGCTTCCCCCTATAAAGGCCGAGCGAAGGCCCAGCTGGATAGAGGGGTTAGCCAGGAAGACGTTAACCTGGCGGCTGCGTTGACCAACGTTACTTTCGGCAAGTGGCAGGTAGACGACGTGCCAGGACTGACGCGGCCTGATCCGAACGGGCAGCACAAGCTGTCTGCCGAGGCGTGGTACTTCGCTAATAGGTCAGCGCCAACTGAGGCACACTACGGCAGGTTGAACGAAGACATGGCCGTGATGCAGAAGATCATCGAGGCTAAGTTACGTCAATACCCGAGGCTCATGAAGGCGCTCGAAGATCGGGGAGGCGTTACCTGGATAGAGAACGCAGAACATACTGTTACCGGTCGGGGTCGCTGGGAAGGGAAAGGACGCGATAGTAACTTCTTAGACGTACTGGCGAAGGCGTACGAAAGTGTTTTACGTACTCCGCAAGCCGAGGCTAAGCCGACGCCTACGGCTACACCATCAGCTGAGCCAGTCGATACGACGAAGCCCTTCAAAGAGTGGGCGAATCCAGGTCAGGTCGCGGCTTACGATGCAGCCACGGCGTACCTGGATAACCCCTCCATGACTACGTTTTCGATCACGGGGTCTGCCGGAACGGGTAAGACGACCCTGGTGAAGGAGATCATCAAAACAGTAAAAGGGAAGCGAATCGTTCTATCTTCCCCGACGCATCGAGCTAATTCCGTTATTCGGACTCAGAATCCTGATGGCGACATCATGACCCTGCATAAGCTGTTAGGTCTGAAGCCTTTTGTAGATCTTACGGACTTCGACGCCTCCGATTTGAAGTTTGTTGAGGAAGGCGAGATAGAAATGCCGTATAGGGGAATACTGCTCATCGATGAGAGCTCGATGATCGGCGACGCGCTGTATGGCTTACTGATTAGAACAGCTTCGCAGTATGGCACCAAGATCATGTTTCTGGGTGATATGGCCCAGCTGGGTCCCGTTGGGCAGGAGACGGATTCCAGGGCGCTGACCAATTCTGACGCCATGGCAGACTTGGTCCAGGTTATGCGGGCCAAGAACGCAGAGCTGCTGGACGAGTCCGTCCATGTCCGAGAAAAAGGCACGTTCTCGGGCAAAAGTAACATGGATAAAAACAACAACGGAGTGAAGTTCACCGGCGATAGACTAGCTTTCATCAAGCGGGCGATAGCATTTTTCAAATCCGATGAGTTCAAGAAAAACCCGCTACTGGTCCGCGTGCTGCCGTTCCTTAACGATACTGTTGTTCTACATAATAACGAAATTCGTGAGGGGTTATTCGGTGCAGACGCTCCTGCGTTCGTCAAAGGCGAGCTGCTAATGGGGTACGCAGCTTTCAGTAAGGGGCGGAATAAACCTATCTTGGTCCAGAACGGGATCGACTATATCGCTGATAAGGTAGGCGCGCCCAGACAATCGACCTTGTTCGACGTACCAGTAACTGTCTATGATGCCACGATCCGCGATGTGTACTCCGGTGAAACTAAAATCATCTCGCTCGCTGATCCGAATACACCGATCAGTGCGCAAAGGCAGATAAATCAAAATGCCTCGCCCTTGAAAAGACAAGCGGCTGGGAACCGTTCCATCTGGCCAACGAGGATCTACCCTCAGCTACAACAATTCGCAATTCCTTTTGACATAGTCACCGACGATGGTAAGACGCTTAGTAAGAAGCATTTCCATTATGGCTATTCCCATACGATCCATAAATCCCAGGGCGGGACGTACAAGTATGTCATGGTCAACGATAACGATATTACATCTGCGCAAAGACCTGACGAGAAGACAAAGAGCCGCCTGCGTTACGTCGGCGTGACTCGGGCAGAGCACGGAGCGTTTGTCCTGTCCCGTAAGGGAGGGATCAAACCAGCACTGGCTGGTGTCGCGCAGGACCAACGATTCGAAACCCTTGAAGAGGCGCAGGCTGACCCAGGGGTACTAGAGAGCATGGATAAGGCGACGAAGTGGTTGATCCGCGCGTTCGGTCCTGAAATCCGGCAGCACATGGGCTGGATGCTGGCGCGTGAAGCTCCAGGCAGGCCGATGGAAGGGTACTACATATACGACGATGAGCATGGGGTGGTTAGAGACTTCATCAGCCTAGCTGCTGACGCCGTCGATCCATTGGGTACCGCTTTCCATGAAGGTATGCACAAGTTTGTTAAGCAGCTGGGTCTCAGCGGCAACCAGGCCTTGTATCAGCGCTTAGTCAAAGCAGCTACAGCTCCGCACGTCATGAATCAGATGGAGCGGCTACTGCGCGAACTGCCGAGTGGCTACCTAGCGATCGACCAGATCCGCACCGACCCCGAAGAAGCTGTGGCCTACGCCTTCCAGCTCTATGCCGCGAGCCGCATACCTGGTGGTCCCGAGTTCCACCTGATGAACAAGAAGCTGTTCATGCGGGTGATCGATACCATCAAGAAGATGCTGGGGCTCATGACCAACTCTAATGCGGCGGAGCATATCTTTGCCGCATTGTTCGAAGGACGCGTGAATCGGGATGGGATCGTGTCGCTGAAGAAGTACCAGGAACGGGCGTTTAAGGAGTATGCCAAAGACGTTATGACGGTACTCCGCGAATCTGTGCCGCGTTCATTGTCCAGCCCGATCATCCAGTTGCAGCGCATGCGGAATGCAGATGGCGAGCTGATCGGAGCGTTCAAGAAGCTGGCGAACTACTGGCACAGCGAGCCGTTGAAAGGCGGAAAGTCGGGTCTTATTTACCGCGATTCTCAGACGGAAGGCCAGTTTCGTAATCGCTGGTACAAGGTTGTCCAAGACAACAACATGACGAAGGAAGATCTGAAGTCTGCGCTGCTGAACTTCCAGTCGATGAAGCCGCCACGTACCCAGTTTGAAAAGGACTTAACACATTTCCTTAACCGTATGTGGGTCTACCAGTTCGGAGGAGACGAAAGTACAAACCCCGTCAAGGTACTGAAAGAAGTTGATGCGGAAACCGGACGGAAGGCGTGGGTAACGCCAGGACAGGTTAAAAACTACTTCTCACGTATCTGGAGCATCGAAAACATCCTGGCGAATGAAATCGAGTTCCGCGAGGTGATGGCTGAAGAAGGCAATCTGGATGAAGCGACCATTACCAACTTCATCGAAATGCTGCAGGCAACGAATGGGGTCGAAGCAGGTGCCGAGTTACAACAATACCGCGCCGAGTTCAGCCCGTTCAATGCCGCGATCAACGCTCGTGCTTTCGAGTTCATCAAGGAGGGTAACGCGCATAGATTCGCCAAGTTCCAGGAACAGGATATGGGCAAGATTATGGAGCGCTATATCCGACAAGCTGTGCACCGTCGCGAGCACTCACGTACCTTCGGGCATGACGGTAAGGTCATCGAGGAGCTGTTCGCGGAAGCGCGGAGGGAAGGGGCGTCGCCTGAGCAGATCGCGTACGCCGAGAAGGTCGTTAAGGGACTGGAAGGTCGGTTGGGTACGGACAAAGTTTCAGATCTGCAGCGTGAAATCATGGTCGGCTCGATGTCCGTTACGAACATCGCGGTACTGGCACTGGCGTTGTTCTCCTCCATGGTGGACCCGCTGGGTGTCCTGGTACGCACGGGCAGCGTGACGGCAGCAGGGAAAACCTTCGTCGCTGGGTTCAGACAGATTCTGGCTGATGCTCGTAAAGTTAAGGTCACCGACCAGGAGATCACCGAATACCTGGGCATCATCGAAGAAGACATGGCGCAGGATCTGCTGAATAACATGGAGCGCGGCATCTACATGAACGAGAAGCTGCGTAAGGTGAACAAGTTCTTCTTCAAGAGCATCGGCCTGGAGCAGTGGACCCGCGGGACTCGTATCGGGGCGACACGAGCTGTTTTCGAGTACCTGAAGAAGAACGCTGACAACGCCGCGGCGCTAGAAGAGCTGGGGTTAACGCCAGACCAGATCGAACGTTTCGGAGACCGGATCAAACTCAAGCCTGAAGAGTTCAAGACGGGCGAGGAGATCACCGACGCGGATATCGAAAAAGCTCGGTTGGTGCAGAACGCGGTGTACCGTATGGTCGATGAAGCAATTCTGCGCCCGTCCGCAGCGTCGCGTCCATTGTGGATGTCGGACATGCGCTTTAAGCTACTGGGACATCTGAAGTCATACACCTTCACCTTCCACAACCAGATCTTACGGCAGCTGGGTACCCGAGCAGCGAACGCTGAAAACATGGCCCAGGCTGCGCTGGTCTTCGCGCCGTTACTCACTTATGTACCAGTGATGCTCGCCGCGGACATGGCGCGCGGGCTTGTACAGGGTGACGACAAGGACAGGGATTGGGACGAGCTGCTGGGCCGAGCGTTCCAGCGCAGCGCAGTTGCCGGTATGGGGACGTTCTTCCTGGATGCGAAGGATGAAATGGACTGGGGCGGGCTTCCGACCAACACGCTACTGGGACCGGTCATCGATACCGCCCTTAACCTGGGTCAAGCAGCGACGAATCCAGATTCGTCGGTCGTTGCTGCAAGTGCTAAACTCTTACCCTACAATGCGTTGTGGCGGAAGTGGGGAGAAGACGATTGATCCTGGCCTACAGCAGTGTAAAATAGACAAGGAAGTCTAATGGGGAGCCCATCCATGGTAAGGGAATACGAAAAATGGCAGAGCAAGACAACGGAGGGCTCCTCAAAGCAGCTATATCCGGCATCATCGGTGCCGCCCTCGGCATTATGATTACCTACAGCACAGGTGTCGCCTCTAACCGTACAGAAATTGTCCGGCTGGCGACCAAGGTTGATAGCCTGACTAACACCATAGAACTTAATATGACCGACCGGTACCGTGGGCAGGATGCTCAACGGGATCTTGATGTTATTCGTGGAAAAATAGTTGAGATCATAGCTCACGATGCTGAACAAGAAAATGAAATCAGGAATCATTTACGCGAACATGAAAAGAATCGGTGAATGGATAGAATCCTTGTTCGAAGAACACAAGCTGGTTCGACGT
>Ga0307380_10001371_pt1 | contig 35792 bp, 28 predicted proteins | sample UN3MG_FD_202239 | JGI IMG/M metagenome (GOLD analysis project Ga0307380, IMG submission 202239) | Soil microbial communities from Risofladan, Vaasa, Finland - UN-3 | ecosystem: Environmental > Terrestrial > Soil > Coastal area > Acid sulfate soil | place: Finland: Risofladan, Vaasa | collected...
CCCAAAGCATCGCCGTGGGCTTTACTCCGCCACGCCCTGCGGGCGTTGGGTCAGCTGCGGGATTGGGGGTGCCCGCGATAGTATCGCGCAACTGGCTTTTCCGACCGAAGGAGATTACACGCACCCTGTCAAGCCTCCCTGTTGACCCCCTCGCCGATTTCCTGCTATACTGCCCGTGAAGGATGGCTTGGGGGCCGCGTGCAACCCGCGAGGAGCGGCGAGCCGATGGACAGCTCGCGTGCGAACATCACCGTCCACATGATCGGCAACGCGCACATTGACCCGGTGTGGCTGTGGCGGGCGGAGGAGGGGTTCCAGGTGGTGCGCGAGACGTGCCGGAGCGCCCTGGAGCGGATGGAGGAGACGCCTGGGTTCACCTTCTGCCGCAGCTCCGCCGCGACCTGCCAGTGGCTGGAGGAGCGCGAGCCCGAGCTGTTCGAGCAGATCCGCCAGCGGGTGGCCGAAGGGCGCTGGTGCATCGTCGGCGGGTGGTGGGAGCAGCCCGACTGCAATATCCCGTGCGGCGAGTCGTTCGTCCGCCAGGCACTCTACGGCAAGCGGTACTTCCAACAGAAGTTTGGCGTGGACGTGCGGGTGGGCTATAACGTGGACTCGTTCGGCCACGCGGGCACGCTGCCGCAGATTCTGAAGAAGTGCGGGCTCGACACCTATGTCTTCTTCCGCCCCGGGCCGCACGAGAAGACGCTCCCCGCCGGCCTCTTTCTGTGGCAGGCGCCCGATGGCTCGCAGGTGCTCGCGTGTCGCCCGCCGCACCACTACTGCTGCGGCCCCGACGAGATTGCCGAGCGCATCCGTCAGGCGGCGGACCAGGCGCCCCTGGGTCTCGGCCACGTGATGTGCTTCTACGGGGTCGGCGACCACGGCGGCGGCCCCACGAAGGCCAACATCGCCAGCATCCTCCAGGTCGCCGCCGACCCCGAAGGGCCGAACGCCATCTTCAGCACGCCACAGCGCTTCTTCGAGGCCGTGGAGGGCGAGCGGGGCCGCCTGCCCGTCGTGGCCGACGAGCTTCAGCACCACGCCCGCGGCTGCTACACGGTGGTGTCGGACATCAAGCGGATGAACCACGAGTGCGAGGAGCTGCTGCTCGTGGCCGAGCGCTTCGCGGCCATCGCCACGGCGGCGTTCGGTGCCGAACCGCAGCAGCCCACCCTCAGCAAGGCCTGGGAGACCGTGCTCTTCCACCAGTTCCACGACGTGCTGGCGGGCACCAGCATCCCCGAGGCCTACGACGACGCCTGGCCGCTTCTCGACGAGGTGCGGGGCACGGCGATGCGCATCATCACCGAGTCGCTCGAGGAGTGGGGCCGCCACATTGACACCACGCGCGGCGCCTCGCCCATCACCTTCTTCAATCCGCTGGGCTTCGACCGCGAGGACGTGATCGAGCTCGAGCCGCAGGAGGACGCGCCGAAGCTCGCCCTCTTCGACGAGCAGTTCAACGAGGTGCCGGTGCAGCGTGTCGAGGGGCACGTGGTCTTCCGCACGCGCCTCCGCTCGCTCGGCTTCGCCTGCTACCACCTGAGCACCGAGCACGAGCCGCAGCCTGCCGCCTCGGGGCTGGTGGCGACGCCGACCTCGATCGAGAACGGCCTCGTTGCCATTGAGCTGGACCCGAAGACCGGGGGCCTGCTGGCCCTGCGAGACAAGCGGCAGACAAGTCCCTTGGGTCCCTTAGGTCCCTTGAGTCCCTTGGAAGAAAAGGGACCTAAGGGACGAAAGGGACCAAAGGGACAAGAGCGGCGGAATCTCCTCGCCGGCCCCGGCGCCGCGCTGGTGGTGCTGCGCGACGCGAGCGACACGTGGAGCCACGGGGTCGCCGCCTTCCGCGATGAGATCGGCCGCTTCGAGCCGGTCGGCCCGCCTGAGATCGTGGAGAAAGGCCCAGTCCGCGCCGCCATCCGCGTGCGAAGCCGATGGGGCGACTCGACGGCCGAGCAGACCTTTTACCTCTACGACGCGATGGCGCGGATTGACGTGTGCCTGGTGGTGGACTGGCACGAGAGGCACAAGATGCTCAAGCTCGCCTTCCCCACGGCCATCGAGACCCCCGTCGCCACGTTCGCGGTGCCCTACGGCTGCATCACGCGCCCCACGAACGGCGAGGAGGAGCCTGTCCAACGCTGGATCGACCTCTCGGGCACGGTGGGCGGCCAGCCGGCGGGGCTCGCCTTGATCAACGACGGGAAGTACGGCGCCGACGTGCTGGGCTCCGAGATGCGCCTGAGCCTGCTTCGCAGCCCCATCTACGCCTTCCACGACCCCCGAAAGCCCGAGCCGGGCGTCGAGTACCAGTACACCGACCAGGGCGAGCACGTCATCCGCTATCGCCTCGTGCCTCATGGCGGCTCGTGGCACGACGCCGGGGTGGTGCGCGAGGCGCAAAGCCTGAACGTGCCCGTCTTTTATCGCTTCGAGGACGTGCAGGACGGCACCATCTCGTCCTACGGCTCGGCCGTGGAGCTGAAGCCCGACAACCTGCTTCTCACCGTGCTGAAGAAGGCCGAGGAGGGCGACGGCCTCGTCGTGCGCTTCGTCGAGACCGCCGGCCGCGCGACCGAGGCCCGCGTGGACATCCATTTCGCTCAGGCCGCCTGGACGGGGCGCGTGGGGCCGTTCGAGATCAAGACCCTTCGCTTCGACCTCGAGGCGAGGACGGCGCACGAGGTGGACATGATGGAACGTGAAACGTGATGCGTGGAACGTGAAAGGAGGCCCGAGATGAAGTGCAGAAGCGGCTGGGTTGTTGTGGCGACAGGGGCAGCGATGCTCCTTGGGTTCGGCGCCACGGTGGAGGCCGGGGCCAAGCGCCGCGTGGTGTACTACTCGCAGACCGAGGGCTACCGCCACGGCGACGGCATCGCCGCCGTGCTCCAGGTGCTCAAGGATGCCGCGGCCAAGGAGGATGCCGCGTTCGAGGTCGAGGAGTGCACCGACTGCTCGAAGTGGACGCCCGAGTACCTGGGCAAGTTCGACGCGATGGTGTCCTACGGCGGCGGGGAACTGACCAAGGTGAAGCCGCCGCTGACCGACGAGAACAAGAAGGCGCTCATCGAGTTCGTCCGCGGTGGCAAGGCCCTTGTGGCGATCCATTCGGGCCTCTACATGTGCCCGCAGACAAAGTGGCCCGACTACGCCGAGATGGTTGACGGCGTCTTCGTCAGCCACCCCTGGGTCGGCAAGGTGCGGATGATCGTCGAGGACGCGAAGCACCCCGCCACCGCCCACCTCGGTGAGGCATTCGAGGTGCGCGACGAAATCTACGCCTTCAACCCCTGGTCGCGCGAGAAGACCCACGTCCTCATCAGCCTCGACAACGCCTCGGTGGACCCCAAGAAGGGCGAGAAGATCCGCAAGGACCTCGATTTCGGCATCGCCTGGTGCCATCCCTACGGCAAGGGCAGGGTCTTCTATACGGCCCTCGGCCACGGCAAGAACGTGTGGGCCGACGAGCGCTTCCAGAAGCACCTCGTGAACGGCCTGCTGTGGGCGATGGGCGACCTGCCCGGCGAGGCCCCCCTGGGCACCGACGGCAGGCCGAAGAAGTGAGGCCCGGCACCTCTGACGCGGAGCGATGGGAGGCCACGTGAGCGACGCCACTGCACCCGCCGCAGGCGCCGGCCCCCTGGTGGCGCCGGCGAAGCTCTCGCTCGAGGGCGGGCGCGAGCTGCTGGAGGCCGTCCGCGCCCGCCTCGAACAGGGGGCGCAGGACCTGGCGGTGGACCTCAGCGGGGTCGAGCGGCTGGACACGCAGGGGGCCGCCTTCCTGCGGCTGGCCGCAAAGGCGGCCCGCGCGCGCGGGGCCGCGCTGCGCCTCGAAGGGGCGCAGGGCCAGGCGGCCAGGCTCCTGGAGTTCCTTCGCCCGGCGCTCGAGGAGGCCCCCTCGCCGCGCCATCGGCGGGAGGGCCTCTTCGAGCGCCTCGGCTCAATCGTGTTCGAGAAATGGGGCGAGCTGCGCGCGGCCAGGGAGCTGGGGGTGGACGCCCTGTACTGGTCGGTCCTCGCCCCCGTGCGGGGCAAGGGGCTGCGATGGGGCTCGCTGCTCGACGAGCTGTACGAGATGGGCGTGCGCGCGATCGGCATCGTGGTCCTGCTGAACTTCCTGCTGGGCATCATCATCGCCCTGCTGGCCGCGGCGCAGCTTCGCCAGCTCGGCCAGACGATTCTCGTGGCCGACCTCGTGGTGGTGGCCTTCGCGCAGGAGCTGGGCGCGTTCCTGACCGGGATCATCGTGTCGGCCCGCAGCGGCGCCGCCATCACGGCCGAGCTGGCCACGATGAGCGTGCAGGAGGAGATTGACGCCCTCCGCTCGATGGGCTTCAACATCGCCAAGTTCCTCGTCGCCCCGAAGCTCTGGGCGTTGTTCCTCGCCGTGCCCGCGCTCACCGTGCTGGCGATGGTGGCGGGCAACGCCGGCGGCGCGCTCGTGGGCATCGGCCTGCTGGGCGAGAGCTCGATCGCCTGGTGGAACGAGCTGGTGGCCGCGGCCACGCTGGGCGACATCGGCCAGGGGCTCGCCAAGAGCTGCATCTTCGCCGTCATCATCGGCCTGGTGGCCTGCCACAGCGGGCTCCGCGTCGCCGGCGGCGCCCGCGGCATCGGCCTTGCCACCACGCGCTCCGTCGTCATGGACATCTTTTTCATCATCGTGGCCGACATGATCTTCGCGTCGTTCTTCTACTTCGTGTGAGCACGAGGCCCGGGCTGCCGTGGAACCTGTGATCGAAGTGGAAAACCTGGTGGCGGGGTACGACTCCCTCAGGGTGCTGGAGGACGTGAGCTTCGACGTCCGCCCCGGCGAGGTCCTGGCCATCGTGGGCGTGAGCGGCTGCGGCAAGACCACGCTCCTGCGCCACCTCATCGGCCTCCTGCGCCCCACGAGCGGCGTCGTGCGCCTCTGGGGCCAGGACATTACGGGGCTGGAGGAGGACGCACTGGACCGCTTCCGCGCGCGCTTCGGCGTCTCGTTTCAGGCCAGCGCGCTGTTCAACTCGATCAGCGCCGCCGAGAACGTGGCCCTGCCCCTGCGCGAGCGCGGGATGGACCAGGAGCTGATCCCCGCCCTCGTGAGCATGAAGCTCAGCCTGGTCGGCCTCGCCGAGGCCGGGGACAAGATGCCGGCCGACCTCTCGGGCGGGATGCGCAAGCGCGTGGCCATCGCCCGCGCCTTGGCGCTGGACCCCGAGCTGGTCTTCTTCGATGAGCCCTCGGCGGGCCTCGACCCGGTCACCGCGGTTGGCCTCGACCGGCTCATCCTCCGGCTGCGCGACCTCCTCGACATCACGGTCGTCGCCGTCACCCACAGCCTCGATTCCATCCGCACCATCGCCGACCGCGTGCTCATGCTGGCGGGCGGCACCGTGCGCTTCTTCGGCCGCCTGGACGCCGTGGCTCGCTCGGCCGACCCCGAGGTCCGCCGCTTCTTCCGGGTCGAGCCCGAGCCGCCCAGGCCCACAGACACGTGAGGACACCGCCCCGTGGCTACCAAGCGACAGAAAACGGAAGTCGGCGTCTTTCTCGTCGGCGTGCTCGTCATCCTGGCCGCCGTCGTCGTCACGCTCACCGGCGTGAACCGCAAGCGCCTCGACCGCTACTACGTGGAGTTCGAGGAGACGATCGCCGGCCTCACGGAGGGCTCGCGCGTGAGCTACCGCGGCGTCACCGTCGGAAAGGTCCTCGACCTCCGCGTCACCGCGGAGAACCGCGTCGGCGTCACCCTCGGCATAGACCCCACCAAGGTCACCGTGCGCCAGGGCGTGAAGGCCCGCTACAGCCTCCTCTCGCTCTTCGGCCCCTACGTCGTTGACCTCTCGGGCGGCACCGACCGCGACGCGCCCGTCCTCGAGCCCGGCGCCTTCATCCCTGTCCGCCCCTCGGTCATGGCCGACCTCGAGGAGACGCTGGCCGACAGCGTGCCCCTGGCCCTCCAGCGCCTCACCAGGCTCGTCGAGCGCCTCGACACCGTCTTCTCCAGGATCAAGCCCGACGACCTGCCCGGGCTCTTCCGCCGCGCCGAGGACCTGTTCGCCAGCGCCGACAAGGTCGTCGAGGGCCTGCAGGCCAGGACCGCCGAGATCGCCGCCTCGCTCGACAAGGCCATTCGGGCCGCCCAGGCCGACGTCGAGAAGGCGCTCGGCAAGGCCGGCGGCGCCGCCATGAGGCTCCAGCAGGCCACCGACGCCGCCGCTGCCCGGGCCGAGAAGCTCCTCGATACCGTCCAGGCCACCCTCGACGAGAACCGCAAGCCGCTCGGCGACGCCCTCAAGCGCTTCGACGCCACGCTCACCCAGGTCCAGCGGCAACTCGACGGCCTCGACCTCGCCGCCACCACCAAGAGCATCCGCGAGGCCGCCGACAAGCTCGGCAAGGGCGCCGACAGCGTCGGCTCCTCCGTCAAGACCCTCGCTGTCGCGCGCGACGACGTCCGCCGCTCCCTTACCAGCGTCGAGCGCGACCTCACCCGCGTCCTCGACGACCTCGACCAGGCGCTCCGCGCCGCGCGCGATCTCCTCGACACCCTCGAGCGCGACCCCTCGGCCATCTTGCGCGGCAGGAGGGGCGGGCCATGACATTGCCAATTCAGGAGAGGAAACCCATGAGAAGCACCCTCCCGCTCATTCCGGCCATGTCCGCTCTCCTCCTCGCCGGCTGTAGCATCCTCTCGCGCCCCTTCGTGCCGGTCCGCTACTACAGCATTGACCCCCCCGCCGCCGAGCCGCGGCCGGGCACCCAGCCCGCCGACCTCATCCTCGCGGTCCGCGCGCTGGGCTCCGCCCCGCGCTATCGCGAGCGCATCCTCTTCCGCCGAGGCGCCCTCGCCGCCGGGTTCCACGAGAACGACCGCTGGGTCGAGCCCCCGTCCGACATGGTGACCACCGTCCTCCGCCGCACCCTCGAGGCCGGCGGCATCGCCCGAGTCGTGGCCGACGACCGCCTGGTGCGCCGGCCCGACCTCCTGCTCGACGGCTGCCTCACCCGCTTCGACGAGGTCCAGCGCGACCCCCACTGGCTCGCCGAGTGCGAGATCGAGCTCGTCCTCAAGCAGGCCGACGATGGCAGCGTGCTCTTCGCCGGCCGCTTCGCCGCCAGCCGCGACGCCGGGGGCAAGACCACCGCCGCATTCGTCGAGGCCATGCGCGCTGCCGCCGCCGAGGTCGCCGCCAAGGCCGCCGAGGCCGTCGCCAAGGCCCTCGCCGAGCCGAAGAAGGCCGACAGGAAGCCGTGACGGCGCGGCCGGGCGGGAGGCGCTACGGCTCCGCATCCGTTGCGTCGCCGGGGCCAGGGGCCCTCGAGCGCTCGCGAATCTTGTGGACGAAGTAGCCGAGGGCGTCGGGCCGCAGTAGCACCCCGTTGACGGAGCCGACCGGCCCCCACGTCCACGCTCCCCCACGCAACCCCCCGCGCAGGTAGAGGAACTCGTGGACCGGCGTCCTGCCGCAGCCCTCGTCGGTGAACCGCTGCTGGAAGCGGGCCGGGTCGGCCACCGAGCGGTCCACGAACAGCGTCTCGAGGCGCAGCGCCAGCGGGGTCCATTCCGCGTAGCTGTAGCCCCACACGTCCGTGAGCTCCAGGAGCGAGAGGTTGCCTTTCACGGTGGGCTTGAGGGCGACGACGACGGCGTGGCCCCGGGCGCGGATGCCGGCCTCGGCCAGCAGGTCCCCGGCCGTGGCGTGCCAGGGGAACGTGCTGGCCGCGGGCGCGTACTTGGCCACGAAGGGGTGGATCAGCCCCTCGGTCGTGCCCGCGAGCGAAACCTCGCGAAGCTGAACGAACTCGCCGGCTCCCTCCGCACTCCGCTGCCGCCCGTAGAGCAGGAAGGGCATGTCGCATCCTCCAGTGCCGCGCGGTGGCCGAGCGAATCCCCGGCGACTCACTCTACCGACCCGGCGGCAAGCGCGCAAGCGCGGGACTTCTGCTATTCGCGGGACGCGACGAGGTCGCGGACGAGGGCGGGGTCCACGAGGGTGGCAAGCTTGCGGAGGGCCGAGGCCTCGATCTGGCGGACGCGTTCGCGGGTGACCTGGAACCTGCGGCCGATCTGCTCGAGGGTCTCCGCGTGGCGGCCGACGCCGAACCGGGCGACGATGACCTCGCGCTCGCGGGGGCTGAGCTCGAGGAGCAGGGCGGCGACGGTGGAGCGAATGACCTCCTTGAAGTCGCGCTCGGGCGGCGCGACGGCCCGCTCGTCGCCGTGCGACTCGATGATCTCACCGGTGCCGGTCATCTCGGCCTGGTGGCGCTGGGCCTCGCGGGGCAGGCTCTTGGCGAAGTTCTTGCGGATCGCCCAGCTCGCGTAGGTGCTGAAGCGCACGCCGCGGGCGGCGTCGAACTTCTCGATCGCCTGCATCAGGCTCACCGTGCCGTCGCTCACCAGGTCGTCGAGCCGGCGGCCCGAGCCGAGGTGGCGGCTGGCCAGGTGAATGACCAGGCGCAGGTTGGCCACGACCAGGCAGTTGCGCGCGGCCAGCGCCAGGTCGTGGACGTGCACGAGCCGGCGGAGCTGTCCGTCGGTGAGCTCGGAGGGCCTCAGCTCCTCGCGGGCGTGGGCGAGGAGGCACTTGGCCAGGTTGTACTGGCGGAACAGGCGCTCCTCCTGCTCGCCGCCGAGAGGGCCTTCGATGTCCCGCTCGTCGGGCGCGCCCGCCGCCAGATCGTCCAGCAGGCCCTGCTCGGCGTCGGGCCGCTCGAACTCGGGCGACGCCACGTACTGCCAGTCGCGGCCGAGGATTTCCTCGACGACGACCTCGCGCATCGCGTAGTCGAGGGTGGTGGCCCCGAGGTGGAACGAGCGGGCCAGCTCGCGCGGCTGGTAGCCGTTGCGGTAGAGGGCGAGGAGCTGGCGGCGCTCCTCGTCGCTCAGCGGGTGCGGGCAGGGGGCGAAGATGGCCGTGTCGGGGTGGGCCTGCTCGTAGTCGCGCAGCACGCGGCGCACCGCGTCGTGGGCGCAGCCGAACTCGCGGGCCAGGCGCCCCGCGGCCTCGGTCGCCGTCAGCTCGTAGGTCAGCGACAGCTCGAAGGCCCTGGCCAGGATGGCGCGACGGGTCGGCCCGTCGAGATACGAGTAGGCGCGCGTGCGCCCGATGATCTCGGGGTGCGACTCGACGAAGGCCTCGAGGTCGCTCTGGCACACGCCCGAGAGCTTCCGCCCGTCGGCGAACACGAAGCGCAGCGTGACCAGGCCCTGCACGCGCCAGCGCCGCAGGGTCTTCAGCGACACGTCGTAGGTGCGGCGCACCTCCTCGAGGCGCAGCACCGGGCTGCCCGCCTCGGCGGCCGAGAGGTTCAGCGAGTCGCTCACCTCGTGCAGCAGGGTCATCAGATCGGCCTTGAGCGACGCGCCGTCGAACACGGCATGGGGCGCGTCGTCGGGCCGGAACCGCGTGATCTGAAAGACCACGAAGTCGTACGGATAGGCCTGGTTGGGTTGGATATGGGGGGCGAACTGGCGCAGCCGGCCGAGTTGCTCGACCTTGCGCTTCCGGGGGGTATATGCGAACTGACGGGCCAGCTCGCCGATGAGGGCGTTGCGATAGCGCGCCACGCCTGACCTCCACTTCCCGCCGCGCCCCTATTATACTCCTGCCCGGCCAGCCTGTCAACCACGGCAATTTTCCACACGCCCCCCTGGACCGGCAACCGGGCCTGGCGGCGATGAATCTGGCGCGGCGCCCCCGCCCAGCGTCCCCCACCCGACGCCGTTCGCAGTCCCGCCCTCGGCGGATGACGGAACACGAACCCTCCGGGCGGCAGAAAAGGGCACCTTTGGGAGCGGAGGCCGGGACGATGCGTTGACTCCCTCTCCGCCGCGCGGTATACTCGCGCGAGCGAGACCACGCCCTGCCCCCCCAGGATGACCTGATGACACGCCATCTTCGGAATGCCGCTCTGCTGCTCTGCTCCATCGCCTTCGCAGCCAGAGCCTTGGCCCACGCGCCCTATGCCCTCGCCTGCCCGCGCACCAAGGCCGGCGGAGTGCGGGTGGACGCCGATATCACCGGCTGGCAGGACGACCGTTTCATCGAGGTGCCCCACACGCGCGTCTCCTTCGGCTCCCCGCGCTCCGCGAAGGACATCTCGTTCCGCTTCGCGGCGATGTGGGACCGGTGGTTCCTCTACCTGGCCGTGGTGGTGACCGACGACTCGCTGGTGGCCGCGCAGACGCTCGACCGCCTCTACGAGGGCGACTGCGTGGAGGTCTGCCTCGACGTAAACAACGACAGCGAGGGCGGTTACGACGCATCGGACTATCAGTTTGTCATCTCCCCCATCGGCCCGGGCAACAAGCCGCGCGTGAACCTCTACCGCAACCCCTTCTTCCACGTGGAGGACCGCCCATGGGTGCACGTGGCGTCGAACATCACGCCGACCGGCTACGTCGTGGAGCTCGCCTTCTCGTGGCGGCAGCTCGAGGTGGCGCCGCGACTCGGCCAGATCATTGGCTTCGAGATCGGGGTGCGGGACTACGACGCCGACGAGTCGAAGAAGGGCATCGCCTGGGCGCCCGCCGCCGACCCCGCCGCTAACCCCTTGCGCTGGGGCGACTTAGTGCTCACGAATCAGGCGAACGCCGATGTCTCGCTCCTCGTCGAGCCCATCCGCGAGCGCAACGAGCGCTGGCAGCGCCTGCTCGGAGGCACCGCGCGCGAGACCGACAACGAGGTCGCCATCACCGTTCAGCCCACCCCCGTCGGCCGCCTCGCGCTCGGCCTCGGCTGGAACGTCCAGTTCCGCGACGGGCGCTTCCCCGACTGGTCCGACGGCACCTGGAGCGCCTTCCTCGACCTCCTGGCCTGGACGCGTCCCGCCTGGCTCCGCTACGGCGTAAACCTCGGCCAGTGGGAGCCTAAGAACGACGACGCCGACCCCTCTCACCCCAACTGGGAGGCCTTCGCCTTCCGCTCCAAGGCCATGCTCCACCACTACCGCGTCCTCGACCTTTGCGAGAAGCGAGGCATTGACGTGCTCTGGGCCAACTGGTGCGTCGGCGACCGGGCGACTGGCGTCCACTGGCTCGCCGAGAGCACCCACAACCCCGCCGCCGGCGACACCGATACCGACCCCTACAACGACGCACCCTACAGCGCCGAGGAGCTTGCCGAGAGCCTGGCCGCCTGTATCCACCACCTGAAGACCGTCCGCAACTACACTTGCGTCAAGCAGGTCTCCCTCTGGAACGAGCCGGACCAGAGCTGGGCCTACAACTCGCCTTCGGCAAAATACCCCAAGCCCTTCTGGACCTACTACGACACCCTGGCCAGGCACCTCCAGCGCCTGGGCCTTCGCGACGCCATAAAGATATTGGGGCCAGAGACTTCCACCGGCTCGTACGAGACGCTGGCCGACCTGCCTGGCCGCCCCGTGCCCCACTCGAAGGCGGTGGACATCCTGGCGCACCACGACTACCTGGGCTACGCGGACTACCATCGCATTGACCGCGGCGCCCCAATCGCCCGCGCGGCAAAGGCTTACGCCGAGCTCACCGGCCGCGCCCGGCCCGTCGCCGTCACCGAGTTCGGCAACATGGGCAACGGCTCCGAGGAGATCACGGGCGACGCCGCGGTCTGGGCCGGCTCCCTCTCCTGCTGCCGCGTGGTCATCGAGGGCCTCAACGCCGGCGTCGCGGGCTTCCTTCGCTGGGAGTTCAAGCCCTATGGCGTCTCCTGGCAGAACTTCGGCGCGCTCACGACCCTGAGCCAGCGGCATCTCTACGAGCCCTACCGCCCCGTCTTCTTCCCCCAGGCCCTCCTGTGCCACGCCGCCACCAAGGGAGCCGATGTGCTCCACACCAGCGTGAGCGGCGGCCTGGACGAGAATGGCGTCGCGCGCGTCGCCTGCACGGTGCTCCACCACCGCGAGACGGGCACGGCGGTGCTCCTGGTCAACGATGGCTTCCACCCCAAGAAGATCATCCTGCGCCTCGGGACTAAGCTCCCTGGCGGCGTCCCCCTACGCCTCGGCCACCTGTCCTACGACGGGTCGCTGCCCGACACGTTTCTCAAGCACCCCGACGTGCCAGTGATCGCTGGCCTGGCCACGGTGACCCTGAACCCACGGAGTATCCACACCTTATCCACACACCAGGGCTTCACGGAAGTGCCTGCGCTGCCGACACTTCCGCTGCGCGAAGAGCCTCAGTACACTACCCGCCAGGGGCAGGGCGTGGCGGAGGAGGTGGCCCTGATGCGGTTCGACGCCGACTACGACTGGCGGGTGTGGCAGAGCACCGCCGGCCACACCAGCTTCGCCACCGCCGCCGACCCTGCCGACGCTGCAAACCGCGTGTGCCGCGTGACTTACGACATGATCGGCGTCCGCCGCAACCAGCGCCCCGAGCACGTCGTCGCCCACACCGACCTGATCGTGCGTGGCAAGCCCCTCCGTGTCGCCTTCCGCGCCTGCGGCGATGGCCGGGGCCACGTCCTCTCCTTCATCTTCCTCGACGCGAAGGGCGAAGTCTTTGAGTACCAGGAACCTGTGACGCTGGGCTGGACTGGCTGGCGGCGGGTCGAGAAGCGTGTGGCCGACTTCCCCAAGGGCTGGGGCCAGTGGAACGGCGACGGGGTGCCCGACTATCCTCTCCGCGGCTTCGGCTTCACCCTGGCGGCCCCCGACACCGATTTCCAGGGCAAGGGCATCGTCGCGATTGACGACGTGGAGGTCGTCTCCGCGGCGCCCCCGCCTGGTCGGTAGGGCCGTCGCCTCCTATGCCTTGCCGGTGGCCCGACGCCTGCGGCGGACGAGGGCGATGATCCCGAGGGCGACGAGGGCGCTGGTGGCCGGCTCGGGGATCGCGGTGAAGGCGTAGTCCGACACCGCGATGCCGTAGAATTCGTAGCCCGGATTCAACTGGTACCCAAGGCCGTAGACCGAGATGGGAACGCCGTCGGCCATGGGCGATGCCATCTGGAAGATCGAGAAGGGGAGCTGGCTGATCTGGTCATCCAGGAGGACATCCAGCCCGATGTCCATGAAGCCGAGGCCGACCATCCAGGAGGGCAGGCCGTTGGCCGCGATGTAGCGGTCGTCGAGGAAGAGGTAGAGCGCCGCGCCCCCGACCGCCTTCACCGAATAGTCCACGAAGCCGTAGCCTGCGGTGAGGGTGCCTGCGTCATTGCTCTCGGTCATGATGTAGTCGGAGCCGAGGAGTGGGAGCGGGATGCCGGTCCAGTTGCCCGGGGCGTCGGCGAATGCCTTGGCGCCCTCGACCAGGCCGCTCGCCACGCCGAGCGGGTGGGTGGCATCGGGGTCGCCGCCCAGCTTCGAGTAGCCGGTGAGAATCGGCAGGCCGTTCGAGAGGTTGGACTCGGCCGGGCCGGGGTTGCCCGGCGTCGTATTGCTGAGTTGGAGGATGATGGCGTCCACGGCCGAGCCGTCCTCGCGCTGGGTGATGCGGAACGTGTAGATGCCGGGAATCGAGATGTTCCAGGTCATCGCGTTCCCGCTCGCCCCAGGCAGGTTCTCCTCGAAGCCGCCGCCCCCGTCCCAGGTGGGGCTTGCGAAGTTGCCATTGACGCTTTCCGTGAGCTCGTACCAGTCGGCGATGCTGCCACCCGCGCCGTCCTTGAAGTCCACGATGTCAATGTAGATCGAGTCGCTCTCGCCTTGTGCGTTGTTGTTGCCGTCCCAGCGCAGGTAGGCGCGATAGGTGCCGGGCGTGCTGATCTGCATCTGGTAGGTGGCGGTTGGGTCGTTCAGGTAGCCGCCCCCGCCCGCGGAGTCCTGGTCAGGCAGGCTCTGTATGTACCCCGTGCCGCGGTAGTTGGAGACGATGGGGCCGCCGTTCACGGTGGTGGTCCCGCTGTTCTCGGTGGGCTTGATGACCCAGGCGGTCTCGCCTGGGTTGGTCGTGCGAGCCGTGAAGTTCTCGGCCTCCATGACAACCCGGCCGGCCTGCTCGAGGGATGCCTTGCCCGTGGCCAGTGGGGTGTAGACGTGGGCGGCAGAGGCCGGGCGGATCGAGATGCCGTTCAGCGGCGTCTCATCGTCCGCGGCCGTGGAGCCGTCGAACAGGATCACCACGTCGTCGGTTCCGTTCGACGTGAAGAAGAAGCTCGCGCCCGAAGCGGTGACCTCGCCGGTGCTGAGGCCGCCTACGCCGCCGGCGGAAATGTTCGCGTTGCCCCGCGCCCCGGTGTCCCAGAAGCCCGCCGTGCTCGCGTCGCTCAGGAGCACCTTGATGGCTTCGCACTGGGTGTTATCGGGGTCAATGTGGTAGCTGTTCACGGCGTACGAGCCGGCAGGGATGTTGCCAAGCGTCACGCGGACGATGCCCAGGTTGTTCTTCACGAAGTCCTCGCCCAGACGCAGGAGCGAGGCCGTGCCGGCATTGCCGCGGTCGCGCCAGTCAATGCCGCCGATGGGGCTGCCCGCGGCGTTCAGGTTGTTGATCGCCAGGGTGAACGGGTCGCCGCCGGGCGTGGTCAGCGCCGTGGTTGCCAAGTTCTGGCCGTTCTGGAGGTTAGCGTACCCGCCCGAAGCGACGGCGCCGGCCTCGACTTGCCCCAACGGCGGACCGATGTCAATCACCACCTCGAATGGCACAGCCAGTGCTGGCAGCGCGCTCGCGGCCAACATGAGCACACCTGCGGCGAGACGTGCGGTACGCATGGGGCGTTTCTCCTGTTCCAGAACCTGCCCTCCGGCCGACTACTCAGTTAGGGCCGGGGGCAGAAAAACCTATAGTTTACCTAGCAAGCAAATGGCATGCCGGTGGGTCCGACACGCCCTGCCTGCGGCAGATTCGGCGCAACCTGTTGCAGGGCTTGAGCTTACAATCACGGAAGCCACGCGGGACGGGCGGCCGAATCCAGGGAGGATTCTTGAAAACCGGACGCCCGGCGCGGCATCGTAGCGGCAGACCGCCGCAAACCCTGTGCAGAACAGTGCTTACATGCATCGAGAATGCGAGACACGTTGTCCGCAGATCACGACAGGCGCGGCAGCGCAGCCACGAGGCGGCGAGGACGGCGTCGTGGACAAGGCGGGCGCGCGGCAGGCCTACCGCCCGAAGTATCTATCCCTCATGCCTTTGAGGAAGCGGATGGAGTTGCGCATGGACTCCATCGTGTCGCCGTTCTCGACGGTGATCCAGCCGTCGTAGCGGATGTCGCGGAGGATGGTGAAGATGGCGTCGTAGTCGTTGAGGCCCTTGCCGATCTCGCCGTGGCGGAGCCTGGGCGAGTAGCCGAGGGTGCCATCGGCCTGGCGGAGGTCGTCGAGCGAGGCGCCCGGCTCGAGGAACCGGTCGCTCGCGTGCATCGAGACCAGTCGGCCCTTGACCCTCCCGAGCAGCTCGATCGGGTCGTCGCCCGCCAGGAGGGCGTTCGAGGGGTCGAACTGCACGCCGAAGTGGGGGGAGCGGACGCGCTCGACGATGCGAAGGAAGACCTCGGCCTTCTGGGCGAACTCGGGATAGGTCCAGAAGGCGTCCTTGTAGTGGTTCTCGATGACGAGCTTCACGCCGCACTGCTCGGCGACGGGGAGGGATGCCTCGATGCACTCGGCGACCCAGCCGATGGCCTCCTCGGCGTTCAGCCCCTCGCGGCGCTGGCCCGAGAGGGTGCGGCAGAGGCCGGCCCCCAGGTCGGCGGCCAGGCGGATGGCCTCCTGCTGTCCCCGCACCTCGGCCGCACGGGCCTCGGTGTCGGGCTGCGTGAAGTCGGGCGCGTAGCAGAGCGAGACGACCGGGGCGCCGAGCGCTTCCGCACGGTGTCGAACCGTTTCCACGTAGGCGTCGCTCTTGCCCCGGAAGAACGCGGCGTGGAGCTCGTGGCCTTCCGGCTCCAGGGTTCGGGCGTCGTCGAGCCAGGCGAAGAGATCCATCCGCCCCTCCGCGATGTCGGTCAGGTAGCACCTTGGCATGATTCCGATCTTGGGCATCTCTGGTCTTCTTTCGCGCCGTTTCGCGTGTTTCGCGGGCAGCTAGGTCTTCGCCAGCAGTTCCGCGAGGAAGCGGATGCCGTCCTCGGCCTGTGCGTCGGGGAAACCCTCGGGCTCGAAGGAGACGTGGCCCTGGTAGCCGACGGCTCGGAGCTGCTCGACGACGTAGGCGTAGTCCACCTTCCCCGCCCGCGGCGAGCAGTAGCGGTAGGGCCAGGGCGTGCGGCCGGGGGCATCCACGAAGTTTTTCACGTGCACGTGGGCGACGCGCGGGGCGAGGCGGCGGATGGCCTCGTGCGGGTCGCTCCCCGCGAGGACGAAGTTGCCCGTGTCAATGGTCAGCCGCGTGTTCGGCCGCGCGACGGCGTCGAGGCAGCGGGCCATCTCCTCGTGCGTGTGGCACAGCGAGCCGGCGTTCTCGATGCTGAACAGCAGGCCGCGCTCAGCGCACAGGTCGGCGGCCCGCTGAAGGCCGTCCACGTAGCGACGGAGGGCCTCTTCGCCGCGATTCGCGTGCTGCCCGCCGTAGCTGAAGAGGTGGGTGACGCCCAGCTCGACCGCATTGTCCGCGAACGCCCGCACGCGGTCGAGCGACTGTTCGCGGACGGCGGGATCCGCGGAGACCAGGTCGGTCGGCACGCAGAGGACGGCGATGCGGAGGCCCAAGTCGGCGATGACTCGTGCCGCCTCGTCCACCGTGGCCCCCGCGCGCTCCAGGTAGGCGGGGAACAGGTCCACGCCCTGGAGCCCCCAACCCCTGGCCTGGGCCAGGAACTGCCGCCAGGGCAGCACGTTCCCCTGGGGGTCGCGCGGATCCGTCATCAGCATGTGGCCGACTTTCATTGGACGTCCTCCGTTGGTTGTGGCATCATAGCGCGGAGGGGACCGGACGGCAAGCCCCGCGGCGAGCAAGGAGGCCCTGGGCCGACGGGGCACGAGTTGATTCCCGCGAGCCGTTCCGGTTCAATAGAGGGAACCGGGGGAGAGACAGCAAGGAGAGAAGCATGGAGCGACGGGCGTTTCTGAAGTGCTCGGCGGGGTCGGCGGCCCTGGCCGCGGCCGCGGGGCGGGTGCTGGCCGCCGAGGAGCCGAAGAAGGAGGGCGTGCTCAAGCTCTGCAGCCAGGCGGGCCGCATCCCCGGCAAGTCCCTGCGCGACAAGGTGCTCCAGCTCCAGGACTGGGGCGGCGTGGGCATCGAGCTGGGCGGCGGCGGCAACGTGAAGGACGTCCAGGAGGCCATCAAGGGCACGAAGGTCAAGGTGAGCGCGCTGTGCTGGGGCTCGGCCGGCGGCGCCATCGTGTCGCCCGACAAGGAGAAACGCGAGAAGGGCATCCAGCAGATCAAGAACGCCCTCAAGTTCGGCGGCGAGGTCGAGTCGACCGGCGTCATCTTCGTCCCCTGCTTCCACCGCCAGAGCGAGCTGAAGCCCGAGGAGCTGGACAAGGTGCTGCTCGACGTGTTGCCGGCCATCGGCGACTACGCGGTGGAGCAGAAGTGCCGCGTGCTCCTCGAGCCCCTGAACCGCGGCGAGACCTTCTACCTCCAGCGCCTGGAGCAGGCCGCGGCCATTTGCAGCAAACTCAACCACCCCGGTATCTGCATGATGGGTGACTTTTACCACATGTGCAAGGAGGAGAAGGACGACGAGGCGGCCTTCGTCACCGCCGGCAAGTGGCTCCACCACGTGCATCTGGCCAGCCGCAGCCGCGTGCTGCCCGGGCAGGACGACCGGAGCTTCGTGGCCGGCTTCCGGGGCCTGAAGAAGATCGGCTACCAGGACTATTGCAGCCTCGAGTGCGGGGTGAAGGGCAAGCCCGAGGAGGAAATCCCCAAGAGCTTCCGCTTCCTCGAAGCACAGTGGAAGGAAGCCACGATCTGACGGCCGCGCTTGACAACCGAGGGATTTTCGCTAGACTACTGGGGCGGCCTGTAGGCAGACCGCCTGTGTCCCTCAGAAAGGAGAGACGCGCATGAACAGGCGAATGTGGTGTCTGATGAGCGCAGCGGCCCTGGTCGCCGGGCTGCTGGGCTGGGGCAGCAATGCCTCGGCTGGCTGACCGCCGAGCGGGTGAGGCTCCACCCGCAAGCCGGGGGATGGTGCATCCTCCTACACCGTGGTGCAAGTGACCGATCTGGCGGGGAAGGTGACGTTTGAGGCCCTCGACGCGAAGGCCCTCGAGGCGCGCAAGAAGGCCCTCAACGAGGCCTACGAGAAGGCCCTCAAGGAGGCCGGCGACAGCGGCCCCAAGCCCACCAAGCCCGTCGTGACCGTTCTCAAGAGCGGCATCACCGGCAAGGCGAAAGCCGAGGCCGAAGCCGCGCGCTGCAAGGCCGAGTACGAGAAGAAGCTGAAGGAGGAAGCCGCGAAGTAGCGCGGATGCGTCTCCTCTGCTTCGAGACAATACAGCGGCCGGCGCCTGGCCCCCAGGCGCCGGCCGCTCACGTTCTACCGGGAACCGGGCTTGAGCCTCACGCGGGGGACCTGGATGGACGCCACGCTGGGCATCTGCCCGGCGAGGCGGCGCCGGGCAAACTCGCAGAACTCCGGGTTCAGGTCAATGCCGATGTAGCGGCGGGCGGTGGCCTTGGCGGCCACGCATGTGGCGCCCGTGCCGCAGAAGGGGTCGAGCACGACGTCCCCAGGGAAATCCGCCTCGGGCACCGCGGCGAACGTGTACATGCGGATGAGGCGCTGCGGGAGGAGGACGGGGAACGGCGCGGGGTGCCCGCCCGCGCGGGCCACGTCCTCCGGGTAGATTGGCCAGATCTGCATCGTGAGGTTCAGCCACTCGTCCTGGGAGAGCCTGCTCGCCTCCTTGACCGGCTTGGGCAGCCGGCGCGGTTTCCCAGGCTTCACGAAGACGTTGATGAACTCGACCGTGTTGTCCTCGTAGAGGTTCGGCGGGTGGGGGTAGCTGCCGAACATCTTCACGCTGGTCTGCTTCTGCCACACGAAGAGGCTGTAGCGCTGAAGCGAGCAGCGGCCGCCGCGGAGGATGGTGAACTCGATGTCGTTATTGAGGTTCTTCAGTTGCCGCGTGTGGGAGCCGCTGTCCACGCTCTTGGGCACGGGGACGATGGCGGTGTTGATGGCCAGCTTCCCGTTGGGCACGAGCACGCGTTCCGCCTCGGCCCACACGTCGAGAAGGTCGGCCAGGTACTTCTCGTAGCCCGACTGGCCGATCTGCCCCTCGACCCCATAGTCTATGAGATTCCAGTAGGGCGGACTGGTGACGATGAGGTGGACAGCGTCGGACGGCAATTGCCGCATCACCTGGAGCACATCACCGCAGTGAACCTGGTTCACAAAGGCATCAATGGGGTCGTGCGTCTTGGCCGAGGTCTTGCTCATTCCGCAACGGGCCTCTGGTTCCCCCAGCACACGGCCCCACAGGAAAGGGGACAATAACGGCGGCTTTGGCTTCCTGGCCCTGTCCCGAAGGGACAACAGGATTTAGCCGGCGGCTTCAGCCGCCGGATCGCGGAGCACCCCCCCGCCAGTCCCAAAGGGACGGCAGAGGCGGTTGCGCCCAGAGGGCGGTCCATTCTGTCGTCCCTTCGGGACTTTCCGTGTTTGCGGCGTCGCCAACCGGCGGCTGAAGCCGCCGGCTAGATCCTGTCCTCCCTTCGGGAGGAGGGCCGCAAGACATCCGGAACTTGTCCGCTTTCTTGCGGGGCGGCGTACTCAGCGACGGGCCGCATGGCGGCAACGGCGCTCGAGGGCGCGGATGTGTTTGGGGCCTTCGACGACGCCGATCTCGAGCTGGATGAGACGCTCCTCGCCCGGCTGGAGGAAGGGGAGCTTGCCCGCCTTGCGCAGCTCGGAGCGGGGGTAGAGGGGCATGAGGCACGGCTCGGTGCCGACGACGTACATGCCCTCGCCCATCATCTTCCACTCGGTGAAGTGGGGGAGCTGGCGGCGGTTCCACTGGACGTAGTAGCCGAAGCCGCCGTCGAGCTTGCGGTTGACGAGGGCGACGAAGGTCGTGCCGTCGCGCTCGGCGGCAAGGGTGTGGCGGTAGCAGGCCTCGGGCACGCCGGGCGTCGGGGCGTCGAAGAGGTGCCAGCGGTCGGCCAGCTTCGCCGCGTAGTCGGTCACCGGGTCGGCCTTCCGGCTCGGGGCGATCAGCTCGGCCCCCTTGTCCACCACCGGGAAGCCGGCGTTGATGTGGTAGAGGACCATGAGGGGCTGGGGCTCGAAGCCCTCGTTCGTGATGCGGTCCTCGACGAAGAGGCGGCTCTCGCCCAGGCGCGCCCGCACGGTGCGGGTGAGGACGACGTTGGGGCCGAACACCCGCGCCTCGCGCATCGAGCCCTTGGCCCAGAAGTCGTACTCGTCGCCGTCCCACCGTGCGTCAAGGGAGACGCTTCGGGCGGGGGTGTGGGACACCCGGCCGTGGAGGCCCAGCTCCTCGCCCTCGTCGGTGCACGGGGCGCCGGCGTAGGTGAGGCCGCAGGTGCACAGCAACCCGCCCTCGAACGTGCGGAGGAAGCCCAGGCCCTGGGGCTCGAAGAACGCAGGGTGCACCGCGCCCGGCATGCCGTGCCAGGCGAGCGAGCGCCCGCAGTGCGAGGCATTGTAGATGTCCATGCCCCGGTCGAGAAGGACGGTGAAGGCAAGGCCAGAGCCGGTGGCGAAGTCGACGGCGCGGACGCCGCGCTGATTGCCGTCGAGCAGCTCGACGAGCCGCGTGCCGCCGAGCTGCGAGAGGTCGCCCACGCGGCGGAGGAGTTGCTCGCGGGTATAGGTTTTCCCGAACAGGCGGGCCATGGCGGGCCTCCTACTCGGCGGGCGGTGTCTCGCTGGCTTCCTTGAGGAGCTGGTTGAGGTTCTTGCGGATGCTGTTCTGGATGTCCTTCTTGTGGTCTTCGGCGATGCGGTAGTGGTACTTCTTCTCGAGCAGGGTGAGGGCTTCGCCGGCGATGCGATGGGCGAGGTCTTCGATCTTCATGGCGGGCTCCTTTGTTCCGTGTCTCGTGGGGACGGTGTGCAAGTATGCACGCCCTACACTTGAAAGTCAAGGATTTCGGAGAGCTGGCCCTTGAGGGCCTCGATCTGCTCGTCGGTGAGCCTGGGATCGGGCACGCGGACGACGCGGTCCTCGCGCGGCACGCGGAGGCAGAGGAACTCCTGGTCGTCGCGGCGCTCGATGTCGTCGAACTTCAGGAGCTTCTTGCGCATGAGGATGAGGCCCAGGAGGTAGAAGAAGTGGCGCTTCTGCTCCTCCTCGGCGCCCTCGAGGCGAAAGAAGAAGTCGAGCAGCACCTCGTCGTCGGCGAAGAGGCGCCGCTTCTGCTCCTTGGGTGGGACGGCGGTTCTCCAGAAGGAGAACACGCCGCCCTCGTCCTTCGCCTTCTCCCAGCAGGGGGCGCAGTAGTCGCGGCGGACGAATTCCTCGCCCTGCTCGTAGAGGGCCGCGTAGTAGGCCTCGTTCTCGGCCAGCTCGCGCCCGCACACGCACACGCGGCGGCCCTTCGCAAGATTCCATTCCATCAGCGTCCTCTTGTTCCTCGGAGCAGGTTCACCACGGAGACACGGAGAGCACGGAGAAGTCGCGGAGAAGAGCAAGACGATCGTGGGGTCTCAGACCCGATTCACACCGGTCTTCTGCGTGCCTTCTCTGTGTGCTCCGTGTCTCCGTGGTTGAGATCCTTCTTCGCTCCCGGCTCGTCACGCGGGGGGCCAGCCCATTTTCCGGTAGACGCGCTGGGCGACGCTGGCGGCAGTGCGCGCGGCCTCGGCCGCCCCGTCCTCGATCTCCTTGCGGGTCTCGGCCACGAACGCGGCGTCCTTGAGCGACGCGAGGTTGATCTCGACGTTGATCTTGGCCCCGCGCAGCGCGGCCTCGAGGAGGATGGCCGCCACCCCCACGTCGCTGATGAGGTTCGGGTTGGCCACCTCGACCAGCCTGTCGAGCAGCCCGATGAGCTCGAGGCACCGGCGGAACGCGGCGAGCGGCTCGGCGAGGGCGACCTGGAGGGCGTCCTGGAGGGCTGCCGTGCGGGCCGCCTTCTGCTCCTCGGTGTCCCTGGGCATGCCGTAGGCGGCGCTGACCGTGCCGTAGGCCGCCACGTCGCGGTCCATCAGCTCGAGGAGGTCCTTGCAGCCCGCCTCGCACTGGGCGAGGAGGGCGCGGGCCTCGACCTCGACGGCGGCGAACTTCTTCTTGCCGACGGTGAAGTTGGCGGCCATGCAGGCCATCGAGGCGCCGAGCGCCCCGGCCAGCGCACTCACGCTGCCGCCGCCCGGGGCGGGAAGGCCCGCCGCGGCATCGGCAAGGTACTTTTCGACCGGCCCGGTGCGATACACGGAAGTCTCCTACAAGGCAAAAGGCAAAAGGCAAAGGGCGAAAGGCAAAAGGGGAAAGGGAAGAATCACTCCTGGGGGCGCTGGAAGGTGGTGTGGGTCTTCCAGCGCGCGTCGTCGGTGTGCGGGAAGTCGCTGCGGAAGTGGACGCCGCGCGACTCCTGCCGCATGCGCGCGGCGACGGTGACGATTTTGGCCAGGGTGAGGAGGTTCTGAATCTCCCAGCCGCTCTGGAAGTGGAACTCCTTGGCCATGACGTAACGGCACCAGAAATCAATGCTTTCCTCGGCCTCGGCGAGGAGGCCCTCGTTGCGCTCGATGCCGACGTGGCGCCACATGAGGCTCTTGAGCGAGTTCGACACGTCGCGGAGGTCCAGCCCGTCCTCGTGGCTGGCGAGCACCTCGGCCCGGATGGGGCGGGGCGTCACTTCGGCAAGGTCCGCGGCGGCGCGGCGGCCCACGGCGTCGCCGGCGCGGTGGCCCAGCACGAGGCCCTCGAGGAGCGAGTTGCTGCCGAGGCGGTTGGCGCCGTGGAGCCCCGAGCAGGCGCACTCGCCGCAGGCCCACAGGCGCGGCAGCGACGTGCGGGCCTGGAGGTCCACCCGCACGCCGCCGACCATGTAGTGGGCGCTGGGGCGGACGGGGATGAGGTCCTCGGCGAGGTCGAGCTCGAACTGTGCGCAGACGCGCGCGATGGTGGGGAAGCGCTCGCGGACGTGTGTGGCGTCGAGGTGGCGGAGGTCGAGGCGCACGTGGGTGGCGCCCGTGGCCCGCATCTCGGCCACGATGGCGCGCGACACGACGTCGCGGGGGGCCAGCTCGGCGTCGGGGTGGTAGCGCGGCATGAAGCGCTCGCCCCGGCTGTTCACCAGGTAGGCCCCCTCGCCCCGCAGCGTCTCCGAGACCAGCCAGCGCGAGGCCCCCGCGATGTAGAGCGTGGTCGGGTGGAACTGGATGAACTCCATGTCCTGGAGCACGGCGCCGGCCCGGTAGGCCATGGCGATGCCGTCGCCCGTGGCGACTTCGGGGTTCGTGGTCTCGCGGTAGAGCTGGCCCAGGCCGCCGCTGGCCAGGACCGTCTGCTTCGCCCACACGACCGTGAGGCCCTGGGTCTGGCTGGAGAGCAGGGCGCCCAGGCACTCGCCCCCGTCGGTGAGCAGGTCCACGACAAACGTGTGGTCGAGGCAGCGGATGCGGGGCGCGGCGGGCACCTGCTGGAGGAGCGTGCGCTCGATCTCGGCGCCCGTGGCGTCGCCCTGCGCGTGGAGGATGCGGGCCTGCGAGTGGCCGCCCTCGCGCGTGAGGTTGAAGCCGGCGCCGTCGCGGTCGAACTGGGCGCCCGCCGCCACCAGCTCGCGGATGCGCGCCGGCCCCTCGCGGACGATCGACTCGACGGCCTCCGGGTCGCAGATGCCCTGGCCGACCGTGAGGGTGTCCTTGATGTGGGCCTGGAAGCTGTCCGTCGCGGCCCACACGGCGGCCACGCCGCCCTGGGCGTACTGGGTGTTGCTCTCGCGCAACTCGTCCTTGCTCACCAGCAACACGTCGGTGTGGCGGCTGGCGGCGAGCGCGGCACTCAGCCCCGCCACCCCGCTGCCGATCACCAACACGTCCACGAACCGCTGCGGCAGCTCGTGGCTGTCGAAGTGGAGCAGGTAACGGCGCGGCTCGATGTGTTTCTTCATTCCGCCTTCGCCTCCGGCCTCAGCATCGGGAACAGGATGACGTCGCGGATCGAGGGCGAATTCGTGAGGAGCATGACGAGGCGGTCAATGCCCACGCCCAGCCCGCCGGCCGGCGGCATGGCGTGCTCGAGGGCGGCCACGTAATCCTCGTCAATCTGCTTCATCCCTGTGTGGTCGTGGCCGAGCTGGGCGCGGAAGCGCTCGGCCTGCTCCTGCGGGTCGTTCAGCTCGCTGTAGGCATTCGCCACCTCGATGCCGGCGGCAAAGACCTCGAATCGCTCGGCAATCGTCGGGTCGCCCGGCTTCGTCTTCGACAGCGGGCAGAGGGCCGACGGGTAGTCGTAGACGATCGTGAAGTCCCACAGCGCCGGCTCCGCCGTCCGCTCGAACACCTCGTTGAGCACCACGGGGTCGGAGAGCGGCGTCTCGTCCACCTGGAACTCGCGGGCCTTGGCCCGCACGGCCGCCGTGTCGGCGGGGTCAATGCCGGCGTACTGGCGGACGGCGTCGTGGTACGTGATGCGGGGCCAGGGAGCGGCGACGCGCAGCGGCTTTCCCTCGGGGCCGTAGGGCGCGCTCTCGCCCTTCCCGGCCTCGCGGCCCGCGGCGGCCACGATGCCCTCCACCAGGTCCATCATCCCCTGGTAGTCGCTGTAGGCCTGGTAGACCTCGAGCATGGTGAACTCGGGGTTGTGCCTGGTCGAGAGCCCCTCGTTGCGGAAGTTGCGGTTGATCTCGTAGACCCGCTCCAGGTCTCCCACCAGCAGGCGCTTGAGGAACAGCTCGGGCGAGATGCGCAGATACAGGTCCACGCCCAAGGCGTTGTGATGGGTGACGAACGGCTTGGCCGCGGCGCCGCCCGCGAGGGCCTGCATCATGGGCGTCTCGACCTCGAGGAAGCCCAACCCGTCGAGGTGGCGGCGGATGGCCCCGACCACGCGGGAGCGGGCCACGAACGTCGCCTGCACCTCCTCGTTCGAGATCAGGTCGAGGTAGCGCTGGCGGTAGCGGGTCTCCACGTCCTTCAGCCCGTGCCATTTCTCGGGCAGGGGGCGGAGGGCCTTCGAGAGCGGCGTCAGGCGCTCGACGAAGATGGTCAGCTCGCCCGTGCGGGTCCGGCCGAGCTTGCCCTCGATGCCCACGATGTCCCCCACGTCGAGCAGGCGGTACAGCTCGAACTGCTCGTCGCCCATCGTATCGCGGCGGACGTAGATCTGGATGGCCCCGCTGCGGTCCTTGAGGCTCAGGAAGGCGGCCTTGCCGAAGTCGCGTTGGGCCACGAGGCGGCCCGCGGTGCGCACGGCCGTGCCGTCGCCCGACGATTCCCCGAGCGCCCGGCACTCGGCGACCGAGAGGTCCTTCGGGTAGCGGCGGCCGTAGGGCTCGACCCCTTTGCCCTTCAGCCCCGCCAGCTTGCTCAGGCGCTGCTCGCGCTGGTCCTCGGCCATGAATCCTCCTTGGTCGCTCCCGTCTGCGATCCCTCAACACCCATTTTACCCGCGCACCCGATGCGATCAAGTCCCGCTCGACCCCGAGCCGGCCCACTGCCCTCGCCGCCTCACACAATCACAGAATGCCAACTCCCCCTCTCAGGGGTTGGCATTCTGTGAATCCCCCGCCGGACGAGCCCGGATCGGCGATTTGCTCACAATGCCAACCCCCGCGCGAGAGAGAGCTTGGCATTCTGAGACTTGTCGAGGGCACCCGCACCGCCCCGCAAGCCCAGACTTGCCATAACCATCCGTCTGGCCTGATGTTACGTCCGGAGGGCCGACCGATCGCCCGGTCCCCCAGGCCACGTCGCCACGACAGGGGGCCATGCCCCCGGCCGCCCGCCGCAACGGGAGTTGACACGCCCCGCGTCCGGCGTAGAGTATCCAGGAGCGCGAAGCGCCCTGACCGCCGAGGAGCAGAGGACGATGCCTTCGGAGCGAATCTACCTGGACTTCAATGCGAGCACGCCGATCGCGCCCGAGGTGGCCGAGGCGATGCGGCCGTTCCTCGCCGAGCACTACGGCAATCCCTCGAGCCTCCACTGGGCGGGCCGGCCCGCCAAGGAGGCCGTCGAACGCGCCCGCGGCCAGGTCGCCCGCCTGCTCGGTGCCCGACCCGTCGCCAGCTCCGGGTGCCCGGCCGAAATCGTCTTCACCAGCGGCGGCAGCGAGGCGAACAACCAGGCCCTCAAGGGCGTCTTCTTCGCCCTCCGCGACCGCGGCAACCATATCGTCACGTCGGCCGTCGAGCACCCGGCCATCATCCAGCCCTGCCGCTTCCTCGAACGCCTCGGGGCCAAGGTCACCTATGTGCCCGTGGACGGCACGGGGCTGGTGGACCCCGAGGACGTCCGCCGGGCCATCACGCCGCAGACGATCCTCGTCTCCGTGATGCACGCGAACAACGAGGTGGGCACGGTCCAGCCGGTCCGCGAGATCGCCCAGATCGCGCGCGAGGCGGGCGTGCTCGTCCACACCGACGCCGCGCAATCGGTCGGCAAGATCGCAACCGACGTGCAGGAGCTTGGCGTGGACCTGCTGTCGGTCGCGGGGCACAAGCTCTACGCCCCGAAGGGCGTGGGCGCGCTCTACATTCGCACGGGCACGCCCATCGAGCCACTCGTCCACGGCGCGGGCCACGAGGCCGGCCGCCGGGCGGGCACCGAGAATGTGTTGCTCGCCGTCGGACTCGGCGCCGCCTGCGACCTCGCCCACGAATGGATCGGCATGCCCTTCGTCCGCGAGCTGCGCGACTACTTCTGGTGGCAGCTCCAGCAGATTTTCCGCGGCAAGATCGCCCTCAACGGCCACCCCACCCAGCGGTTGCCGAACACGCTGAACGTGAGCTTCCTCGGCCAGTCGGGCTCGGACCTCTTGGCCGTGCTGCCCGAGCTGGCCGCCTCGACCGGCTCGGCCTGCCACGCCGGCCTCGTCGAGCTGTCGCCCGTCCTCCAAGCCATGGGCGTCTCGGACGAAGTCGGCCTGGGCGCCGTCCGCTTCAGCCTCGGCCGCACCACCACCAAGGACGACATTGACCGCACCCTCGCCCTCCTCCGCCCCTTCTCGCGCGGCCCCGCCTGACCGCATTTGCCCATTCTCGCCCTTCCGGCTCAGAGTCGTACGGCTTTCTCGGTTCTCCGACTCGAGAATCGGCGATTCTCGGCGTTCCGGCTCAGAGTCATACAGAGTCTACAGAGTCAGACACTTTTTCGCGCGGCCGGCGCGGTCTACAGGTTGTGGCCTTCTTCTGGCACCCCACAACATGCTGAGTCGGCAAAGTCGGCAGAGCTGGTAGGTTCATAGGCGAGGTCTCGTGAGCCCCCACAGATTGGGGCCACGTCCTGGGCGCACCACAACATGTTCTAACTCGCCTGAGTCGCCTGACTCGCCGGTTCATGGGGAGGTCTTCTCACCCGCACGGGGTGCGTGTAATCTCCTACGGTCAAGGCTTCCGCGTCTTGAGCCTCCGAAGGAGGCGACGGAATAAAGCCCACGGCGATGCTTGGGGAGCCGTGGGTTGACGATCCTCCCATGGCCCAGCCCCCGAAGGGGGCGGCGGAGCTTCTTGGTGGTCTGAACGCTCCGTCGCCCCCGTCGGGGGCTACGCCTGTTTCTGGCACGCAAACCCACGGTTCCGCTTCGCTGCACCGTGGGCTTTACTCCGCCACGCCCTTCGGGCGTTCGCCTGCGACCCCTTGACCGTAGGAGATTACACGCACCCCCGTCCCATTCAGGCGTTGACAGGCAGCCCTCCCTATTGTATCATCTTTGTAGATACATGCAGGAGGTCGGACAATGATCACGAGGGTCCAGAAGTGGGGGAATAGCCTCGCCTTGCGAATCCCGCAAGCATTTGCGCGCGAGATGGGGCTTGAGCGGGGGACCTCTGTGGAGGTCTCGCTCCGCCAAGGTAAGGTCATCGTCGAGCCAGTGGAGGAGCCGCCGCTCACGCTGGGGCAACTGCTGGAGGGCGTGACGGAAGGGAACCTCCATCGCGAGGTGGACACCGGCCCGGCCGTAGGGGAGGAAGCCTGGTGAGCCCTGTGGCAGGCTACGTGCCCGAACGTGGCGATGTGGTCTGGATCACGCTCAACCCCCAGGCCGGCCACGAGCAGGCGGGGCGCCGGCCGGCCCTGGTGCTCTCGGCCTCCGCCTACAACGGCAAGGTTGGCCTTGCGATCCTCTGCCCCATCACCAATCAGGTCAAGGGCTACCCGTTCGAGGTGCTGATCCCCGCGGGCACGGGCGTGACGGGGGCCATCCTCGCCGACCAGGCGAAGAGCCTCGACTGGCGCGCCCGTGATGCCCGGCGCATCTGCGTTCTCCCGCCCGCGGCCGTCTCCGAGGCCTTGCGCAAGCTCACGACGCTGCTCGCGCGGTGACTCCCGCTCACCTGCCCTTCGGCCAGTCAATGTCGAGGCCGCCGATCTTGGCGGTGAGCACGATGGCCATGGTGCCGCTCGACTCGCGGCCGCTCGCGCCGAAGAGGACCGAGCTGATTTCGCTCCCCGCCGTGTTCAGGCCGCCGAGGAGGAGCGACTGCCCGTCGCGGACGGTGACGGTGGTGGAGAGCTGGGTCACGTCAATGACGCGCCCCTTCCGGGTGCTGAAGCGGGGCCAGAGCTGGACGGCGATGCGGCCGTCGGAGAGAATCGTCGGGCGCACGGCGAGCTGGCGGCCCACGAAGTCGCGCTCGATCAGGAGCTGGTAGCCGTAGGGTCCCCAGTAGCCCAGGCGGCGGACGTAGACGTCGCCGCCCACGACCAGGGCGCCCTCGGTGCCGCTCTTGACGACGATGAACATCTGCTCGCGGGTGCTCGAGCGGGTGCGGACGACGGAGCCGCCGATGCGGCCGGCAAAGGAGCCGGTGGCGACGCGGACCTGAAGGCCGTTGCGCGCGGCGAGCGGGTTGCCGCCGGCCACGGTCACGTTGCCGCTCCGCGCGCGGAAGGCGCCGCCGGCGTCCATCGCGGCCATCGCCCTCGCATCGAGCTTCTCCACCACGATGCCCACGTTGTCGGGCGACCGGGCGAGCAGGTCGCCCTGCTTGGGCACGCCCCAGAAGGGGTCGCCGCCGGGCGGCGTGGCGCCGAAGGGGAGCTTCTTCCCCGGCTCGGCCTGCGCCGCAGGCTGCGGCGAGGCGGCCACGCGGCGCGGCGCCGGGGCCTGCGGGGCCGTGCCGTAGCCCTGGTAGATGCTGGGGTCCATGCAGCCGGCGGCGAGAAGCGCGAGCCACGCGAATGCGGAATGCGGAATGCGGAGTGCGGGATGGGGAGACAAACGGACAGTGGTCGCCATGGCGCGGCCTCCTGGGCCTGATGGCCCGAACGAGGGACAGAACTCCGGCTTACCCTCATGGTAGAGCGGAAATGGCGCCGTCGCACTACTTCTTGCTCAACTCGGCCAGGACCATCTGGTTCGTGAGCTCTTCGCCGGGTCCCTTCCAGACGAGGGCGCCGTCGCGGGCGATCAGGCAGGCGGTGGGGATGGAGCGGATGCCATAGGCGTCGAAGGTCACCCCCGTGCCGCCCTTGAACTGGTCAATGGCGAGGGGATAGGCGACGGGGTTGGCCTTGAGGAACTCCTCGAGGTCGGCCTTCTCATCCTCCGAGATGCCCATGACGACGAGGCCCTCGGCCTTGTGCTTGGCGTACATCTCGGCCAGATGGGGCATGAGCTTGCGGCACGGGCCGCAGGTGGTGTTCCAGAAGTCCACGACCACCACCTTGCCCTTCAGCCCCTCGAGCGTGAGCGGCTCGGAGCCGAACCAGGCGTCGGCGGCGAGGGGCGGCGCGGCATTCGTCTTCGCTGCCGGCGCCTTGGCGTCCCTGGGAGTCTCCTGCGCGTTCTCGCACGCGGGCAGCAGGGCGGCGGCGAGGAGCAGGGCGATGCGTCTCATCCGGCGAATCTCCTTGTGTGATCCGTGGCGCCTAGTAATCGTATCTGCCTGTGGGCGCGGAGAAGTCGAGCAGTCCGCGGCGTCGCAACTCGAAAGCGAGGGCGAGGAGCTCCGCCATGTCGCGGGTGAGGCGGCAGCCGATCGTGCCGCCATCGCTGGCCTTCTTGTGGCAGGGACTGGTCCGCTGGAGGCGGTAGTCGAAGCTCCTGATGTTGAGGAACTGCGGGACGGCGGTGAAGCAGCGCTTGCCGGGACGGGCGAAGTCGACGAACGGCTCCTTGCCGTAGACGTCGCAGTGCTCGATCGTCGTGTCCCCCTTGTCGGAGTCGACCTGCTCGAGGATGGAGTTGGTGATGGTGTTGGGGGCGCCGCGCAGCTCGAGGCCGCCGGGCACGGTGCAGAAGTCCATCTGGCACGGGGTCGAGGTCTCGAACCGGTAGAGGAGGCAGTTCTCGAACTTGCACACGGGCGGCGGGGGGGCCGGCCCGTCGCCGCGCGGGGGCGGGAGCCCACCCGAGGAGTAGTAGGACGAGTAGACGTAGAAGTACCGCCCCATGCAGATGGAGTTCTTGGCGTGGAGTGTGGAGTAGATGGAGCCGCCGCGGAGGAAGAGGCAGTGGTCGGCCTCGACGGAGCCGCCGGAGTTCTCGACCAGTTCGCCGCCGCTGTAGCGGTAGTTGGTGGCGAAGAGGCAGGCGCGGAGGCGGAGGGCCGCGCGCCCCTTGGTGCCGATGAAGCCGGTGCTCGTCGTGTCGGACGTGCCGGCCATGAAGACCAGCCCATCGAGGGTCAGTTCCGTGGCCTCGACGTCCATGATGCGCCGTTGCACGCGTTTGCCTGAGGGGTCGTAGCCGAGAACGGGCATGACGCCCTTCTTGCCCCGGAGGGTGAGGTTCGCCTTGGACTGGGGCACGACGAGCCGGTCGGGGTAGAAGCCGCCCTCGGTGATGAGGATGACGGCGTTCGGCTCCGCCGCGTCAATCGCCGCCTGGATGGTCTTGAACTGCCCCCGGCCGGACCGGCTGACGGTGAGGGTCTTGCCGAGCTTCTCGGTGGCCCCGGCCATCTCGGCGACGGTGGGCTTGCGCTCGGCGTCGGCGAACGCTTTGGTCTCGCCGTACTCCTCGGTGAGCTTCTCGACGACCTCCTTGAGCGCGGCGAGGTCCTTCTGCTTGTAGAGCTCGACGGCCTGCTTGTAGAGCTTCTCGGCGTTGGCCTCGGCGGTGTGGGTCTTGATCTTGGCGCGGGCCGCGTCCACGGCGTTCTTGTGGCTGGTGAGCCAGGGGGACTCGGCGTAGCGGGCCTCGAGGGCCGCGAGCGCCTCCTCGGCCTCGGTGAACGCCTGTTTCTCGATGAGGCCGAGGACTCGCGAGAAGGAGAAGTCGGCCACGGCCTCCAGGTGACGGTCCACGTCGGCGCCGGCGGCGCGGGCATCCTCGAAGTCCTTCTCCGCGGTGGCGGGGTCGTCGTAGACGAGGGCGAGGAGGGCCGAGGCCAGGAGGTCGTCGCCGCTCTTGCGGTCCACGACCTGCTTGGCGAGGAGGCAGGCGGACTTTGCGGAGAGCCTCCTCCACGGGTGGCCTTCGGCGGCGCCGGCGCCCAGGGTGGCGGTGATCTGGCGTTCGTCGGCGGCCGTGAGGTCGGCGTTGATGCCGGGGATGGCGATCGTGCCCTTTCGGAGGCGCGGCGTGCCGTTGTTGATCCGCTCGATCATCCTCGCCTTGAGCTTGGCCAGGAGGTCCAGTTGCGCCCGCCGGGTGCTCAGTTGCTCGTCGAGCCGCTTGTCGTCGAAGCGCAGCTCGGCGAGGGCCGCGGTCGCCTTCTGGTACTCCCAGTCCCGCAGCAAGGCGTCAATGGGCACGAGCGCGGCGGCATACCGGGCGTCGAGCTGGCGGCTCCGCTCCTCGTCGGCCTTGCGGGCGGCTTCCTCTTTGGCGCGTTTCTCGGCTTCTTCCTTGGCGAGCTTCTCGGCCTCCCCCTTGCTGAGGGGCGCCTTTCTGGGCGGCGCGGCCTCGAGGCGCTCGAGTTCCGCCATCAGGTCCCGGGCCTTGCTCACCTGCAGCGGGGTGCCGAACCGCTCGAGCACGCCGCGCAGGGCGCTGCGGGCCTTCGAGAAGTTCCTCTCGGCGGCGAGCTTCCGGGCCTGCGCCTCGAGCCGACGGTAGGCGGCCTCGGCGTCGTCCTGGATGCGCAGGATGCGTGTCTGGCACTCCCGGCGCAGCGTCTCGTCGCCGAACTGGTCGGCCAGCGCCCGGTACTCCGCCGCCGCGTCGCCGAACCGCTCCTCCTTGAGGGCCGCCTGGACCTTCGGCTCCACCTCCCTCAACACGTCGGCCCACGTGGGGGCCCTGGGCGGCGTCTTCGGAGTGGGCGTGACCTTGGTTGGCTCCTTGGCGGGCGGCTCCTTGGTCGGCGGCGTGGAAGGATCGCGGGCCGGCGGCGTGCGGACCTCGGCGGGGGGCTTCTGCCCGCCGCCGCTGAGGAGGGCGACGAGGATGATGAGGAGCGCAGCCGCGGCGGCCCCCAGCGAGATGAGCAGCGCGAGCTTCCGCGCCTTCTGGCGGCTTGCCTCGGCGCGCTCGGCCAGCGTCGCGTGGAAGGCCTGCCGATCGCCCGTCACCGTCCCCTCCCCGGGGGCGCCCAGGGTGCGCTCGGCGCGCTCGAGGGCGGCGAGCACCTCGTCGGCGGTCTGGAATCGCTCGCCGGGGTCCTTGCGCAGCAGGCGCTGGACGATGCGGCTGAGGGCCGGGGGCGTGCCGGGCACCCGCTCGGCCAGCGAGGGCACGACGGTGCGGGCGTGCTTGAGGAGCACCTCGGTGGTGCTGCGGCCGGTGAAGGGCGGCTCGCCGGCCAGAACGTGGTAGAAGGTGGCGCCGAGCGAGTAGAGGTCGGAGCGCGCGTTCCCTTGCTCGCCCCCGGCGACCTCGGGCGACATGTAGAGCACGGTGCCGGTGATCTGGCCTTCGACCGTCGCGGCCAGGTCGCCCTCCATGCGCTTGGCCAGCCCGAAGTCGGCCACCTTCGCCGTCCCGTCGCGGGACACGAGGATGTTCATTGGCTTGATGTCGCGGTGCACGATGCCCGTGGCGTGAGCCTTGGCGAGCGCGGCACAGGTCTGCTTCATGTAGCCCAGCGCGCGGGCCGGGTCGAGGCGTTTCTCGCGCCGCACGATCTGGCTCAGGTTCTCCCCCTCGACCAGCTCCATCGCAATGTATTGGAGATTGCCCTGCTGCCCGACGGTGTAGATTTCGATGATGTTGGGGTGGTTGATGGCCGCGGCGGCCCGGGCCTCGCGCTGGAAGCGCGTGGCCATCGCCTCGCTCCCCTCTCCCAGCCGCACCACCTTGAGAGCCACCAGGCGGTCGAGCGAGCACTGGCGCGCCTTGTAGACGGCGCCCATCCCCCCGCGGCCCACGAGGCCCACGACCTCGAAATCCCCCATCCTCTGGCCGATCAGGGGGTCAGGCTTCCCCGCCTGCGCGGCGCGCGAAGTGTTCAGGCTCGCCTGGCAGCTCGGACACGTCACCTGCGGCCCAGCCGTCGTGTCGTACTCGAGGATGTGGCCACACTGGGGGCACTTCGCCCGCCGCTTCCCCATACCCAGCCCTCCATGTCGCTGCAACCCTACCGGAGCCTGGAGCCAACAACGTAGACTCCAGTCTAGCGGCACGGCGACGGCAAATCAACTGGGCACTCGACACTCTCGGACGCCTTGTGTATAACTAGAGGGCGGGAGGGCAACGGACAGGAGGATGAGGCGATGGCGACCGCGGGCTCCTTGTGGCTGTGGATGGGACTGGCCGTAGTGGCCGCCGCGTGCTCGGCCTCTCAGGCCGGCGAGCGCGTGCTCCTGGATTTCGACAAGGACTTCGACCCCGCCAAGGTGCCGACCACCGACGTCAAGGTCGAACTGGTCAAGAAAGAAGCCGGCGCCGCGCTGCGCATCGCCAGCGGCCATCGCCAGGACTGGCCCGGCGTCACCCTCAAGGCACCCCAGGGCAAGTGGGACCTCTCGCCCTTCGCACACCTCGCACTCGACGCGAAAAACGTCGGCACCAACGAGGCCACCGTCTGCTGCCGCGTGGACAACCCCGGCGCCGACGGCGTCCGCAACTGCGTGACGGGTCATCTGACCCTCAAGCCGGGCGAGAGCGGCACCCTGCGCGTCGAGATCGAACGAAAGCCTCCCAGTGCAGTTCGTGCAAAACTCTTCGGCATGCGCGGCTACCCGGATGGCTCAAGCGGCCCCGAGCGCGCGATTGACCCGAGGAACGTCACGCAACTTCTCGTCTTCGTGCCCAGGCCAAAGGAGGACCACACCTTCGAGATTGACAACATCCGCGTCGGCGGCAGCTACGTCCCGCCCCCCGTGGACCCCGACAAGGTGAAGAGCTTCTTCCCCTTCATTGACACCTTCGGCCAGTACATCCACAAGGACTGGCCCGGCAAGACCCACTCGCTCGACGACCTGAAGACGCACCTGGAGGCCGAGCGGAAGGACCTCGCCGACAAGCCCGGCCCCGCCGAATGGGACCAGTACGGCGGCTGGAAGGACGGCCCCGCCCTCAAGGCCACAGGCTTCTTCCGCGTCGAGAAGATCCAAAGCAAGTGGTGGCTCGTGGACCCCGAGGGCAAGCTGTTCTGGTCCCACGGCACCGACTGCGTCCGCGCGAACGACTCGACGCCCACCGACGGGCGCCAGGGCTGGTTCCAGGACTTCCCCGGCGACAAGGCGGAGTTCAAGGAGTTCTTCTCCACGGGCCGCACCCTCCACGGCCACTACGCCGGAAAAACCGTCACCTGCTTCAGCTTCCTGCTGGTGAACTGCAAGCGGAAGTACGGCGACGGCTGGCGCGACGCGGTCGCCGACATGGCCCATCGCCGCCTGCGGAGCTGGGGGATGAACACCATCGCCAACTGGTCCGACCCCGCCGTCTACCTGATGAAGCGGACCCCGTACACGGCGACGGTCCACTTCGGCGGGAAGCTCCTCGAGGGCAGCCAGGGCTACTGGGGCAAGTTCCGCGACGTCTTCGACCCCGGCTTCCGCGACGAGGTCCGCAAGGCCATGGCCGCACAGACCGGCAAGGCCGCGGGCGACCCCTGGTGCATCGGCTTCTTCGTGGACAACGAGATCGCCTGGGGCGACGAGGTCTCGCTCGCCGTCGCCGCGCTTGCCTCGCCCCCCGACCAGGTGGCGAAGAAGGTCTTCCTCGACGACCTGAAGGCGAAGTACGGCGACATCGCCAAGCTCAACGCCGCCTGGGGCACGAGCCACGCCTCGTGGGATGCCCTCCTCGCCCACCGCGGCGCGCCCGACAAGGCGAAGGCCCACGACGACCTCGCCGCCTTCTACACGAAGACCGCCGAGACCTACTTCAAGACCATTCGCGAGGCCGTGAAGGAGGTGGCGCCCAACCAGCTCTACCTGGGCTGCCGCTTCGCCTGGGTGAACGACCGCGCCGCCCGCGCCGCCGCGCCCTACTGCGACGTCGTGAGCTACAACTTCTACCGCCGCTCGATCGCCGGCTTCCGCTATCCCGGCGGCGACAAGCCGCTCATCGTCGGCGAGTTCCACTTCGGCGCACTCGACCGCGGCATGTTCCACACCGGCCTCGTGCCCGTGAAGGACCAGGCCGAGCGCGCGAAGGCCTACCGCGACTACGTGGAGGGCGCGCTACGCCACCCCCAGTTCGTCGGCACCCACTGGTTCAAGTACACCGACGAACCGGCGACCGGCCGCGCGCTCGACGAGGAGAACTACCAGATCGGCCTCCTCGACGGCTGCGACACGCCCTATCCCGAGACCATCGAGGCCCTCCGCGCCGTCGGCTACCGCATGTACGCGACCCGCCTCGGCGCGAAGTGAGGGGGTGCGAGCCAATACTGTTCGGCACGGTTGTTGCTTTGGGAGAGCAGCGAGTCGTCGAACCTGGCTCGCACAACCGGAACCGTGAGGCATGACAATCTCTTACAACCGCATGACAATTCATGACTTGTACTTCTG
>Ga0307380_10001373_pt1 | contig 35786 bp, 31 predicted proteins | sample UN3MG_FD_202239 | JGI IMG/M metagenome (GOLD analysis project Ga0307380, IMG submission 202239) | Soil microbial communities from Risofladan, Vaasa, Finland - UN-3 | ecosystem: Environmental > Terrestrial > Soil > Coastal area > Acid sulfate soil | place: Finland: Risofladan, Vaasa | collected...
AGATTGATCAAGTTGTTTGAAAGAGATCTGCCTATAAGATATTCCAATGATAGATAGTACATACTTTTAACATCTTTATTGTTGTAACGATCCTCAGTCTTAAAAAGACTGTCAATCATGATCTCTCTTACTGCAAGCCCAAGAGAATAGAAAATATCCTCTGAGGATGCATCGGAGATTCTTTTCCCCATAGAATACTTTAGGTATTGAACAATTCTCTCACTTAACGAAGTCGCTTCTCTTGCAAAGTTTACATTGGTTTTAATCATCAAAATCTACTCCCATTAAGAATATAGATTAACCAGAAGATATATTGTTTGGGAAATGGTGAGCAATTGAAAAAGTAAATATATTTAATTCCTATCAGACTACAAAGCTGGGACACTTAGACTTTTAGTATTACTGTGTATAATAGAAACACAACATCAGGAAATTAAAAATATTACAATATCCATATGAAAACTCTCGCAAACGTAATTAACCATCCAACTTTTATTACCGACTACGACATATATTTATTCAAACAAGGCAGCAATAACAACCTATATAATAAATTAGGCTCTCATATATTGGAATTAAATGGTGTAAAGGGAACGCATTTTGCAGTATGGGCTCCTAATGCTGAATATGTTTCTGTTATAGGAGACTTTAACGGTTGGAACAAGAAATCACATCCACTTAGTGTAAGATGGGATGAATCAGGAATCTGGGAAGGGTTTATACCTAACTTAGGAGAAAATACCCTATACAAATACAATATAGTTTCCAAAGTTAATAATTACAAAGTGGAAAAAGGAGATCCCTTTGCTTTTAAGTGGGAGACCCCTCCTAAAACTGCTTCAATAGTTAGGGAATTAGACTATGCTTGGAATGATGAAGAGTGGTTAAAGAATAGAGAAGAACATAATTCGTTGAACTCTCCCATGTCTACATATGAGCTACATATAGGTTCTTGGAAAAGAATCCCCGAACAGGGAAATAGATCATTAAACTATAGAGAACTAGCCGTTGAGCTTGCCCAATATTTAAGGGAGATGGGCTTTACACATGTGGAATTTATGCCGGTAATGGAGCACCCTTTCTATGGGTCCTGGGGATATCAAACCACCGGGTATTTTGCACCAACCAGCAGATATGGGTCACCTCAAGATTTCATGTATTTAGTTGACCACTTACACCAACACGGCATTGGAGTAATACTCGACTGGGTTCCTTCTCATTTCCCCGGAGACGAATTTGGGCTCCATTTCTTTGATGGAACTCATCTCTATGAACATGAGGATAAACGAAAAGGGTATCACCCTGATTGGGATAGCTACATATTCAATTACGGCAGAAATGAAGTTAAATCTTTTTTGATTAGCAGTGCGCAATTCTGGCTTGATAAATACCACATCGATGCTTTAAGAGTAGACGCCGTTGCTTCCATGCTATATCTGGATTATAGCAGAAACGATGGGGAGTGGATTCCAAACGAGCATGGTGGCAATGAGAACTTGGAAGCAATAAACTTAATAAGAGAATTGAACAAATCTACTTATACCACCTACCCTGGTATACAAACAATTGCTGAGGAATCTACGGCATGGCCGATGGTATCTAAACCTACAGATGTCGGGGGGCTAGGATTTGGAATGAAATGGAATATGGGGTGGATGAACGATACGCTCGAATACTTCAGTAAAGATCCTATACACAGAAAATATTACCATAACATGCTTACATTCAGCATGATTTATGCCTTTAATGAAAACTTCGTATTATCTCTGTCTCATGATGAAGTTGTATATGGAAAGGGTTCACTGTTTAACAAAATGCCTGGGGATGAATGGCAAAAAGCGTCTAATCTTCGAGCACTGTATGGCTATATGTTTGGGCATCCTGGGAAGAAGTTGCTCTTTATGGGTGGAGAATTTGGTCAATGGAGTGAATGGGACCATGAGAAAAGCTTGGATTGGCATCTCTTAGAAAACCCTTTAAACGCTGGCATCAAAAAATGGGTTAGTGACCTTAATAGTTTTTATAAAGACCAACCAGCATTGTATGAAATCGATTTTTCTTCTGAAGGGTTTGAATGGAGAAATGTTGATGACAATGAAAGCAGCATAATAAGTTTTATTAGGAAATCTAATAAAGATTCTGATGTAATATTAGTAGTTTGCAACTTCACACCCGTTGTTAGAGAAAGTTATAAAATCCATGTTCCCACCAGAGGCTATTGGCGGGAATGCTTAAATAGCGATGCCCTAATTTATGGGGGCAGCGGAGTTGGTAACGGTGGCAGAGTAGAGACAAAAACCGACGCTAACGGCGAGGGAAATAACTATATTGACATATGTCTACCACCTTTAGGTGTGCTCTTTTTTAAATTTGAGCCTAAAGTGGCATAATATTTGCAAACCTAATATATGTAGATTTAAATACAAAGTTCCTAAAACAATATTGTGACGAATGAGTTAAAACCCTTAAAAATAAGGCCGGGGAATAATCAACCTCTTGGTGCAAAATGGGACGGTAAAGGGGTAAATTTTGCTATCTACTCCGAACGCGCTCAAATGGTAGAACTGTGTCTATTCTCTAGTGATAGTGAACAGAGCGAATATGCTAGAATCAAAATTGATTCCAGAACTAAAAACATATGGCACTGCTATATTCCCGGTTTAGAGCCGGGGCAGCTATATGGATACAGAGTTTATGGCCCATACAGTCCTTATTCTGGACTAAGATTTAACTCAAACAAACTTCTAATAGATCCTTATGCAAGAGCAATAAACGGAGAAATGAAGTTAAATGATATCCATAATGATTTTGCTAGATATACTGCTGAGTTGGAGATTTTTGCTGATCAGAGAGATAGTGCGCCATACATGCCAAAAAGTGTAGTTGTAGATACAAGCTTTGATTGGGACAATGATAGCAATCCACTAATCCCATGGTCTGACACAATAATCTATGAGCTGCATGTTAAGGGATTTACTATAGAAAATCCTGAGATACCCGAGTCAAAAAGAGGCACCTATGCAGGCCTATGCTCCCCTCCGGCTATTAAATATATAAAATCACTAGGAATAACCGCAGTTGAATTAATGCCTATTCATCATAGTGTTTCTGAGAAAAGACTTTTGAACGAAGGGCTAACTAATTACTGGGGTTACAACACTATCGGTTTTTTCGCCCCTGATTCGCGGTTTTCTAGTACGGGGAAAAACGGTCAGCAGGTAGTTGAATTTAAAAACATGGTAAAGGCATTCCACCAAGAAGGAATCGAAGTAATACTTGACGTTGTATACAACCATACAGCTGAGGGAAGCAATATCGGACCCACATTATCATTTAGAGGAATTGACAATATTTCATATTACCGTTTTGAAGCGAACAATTTGAATAATTACGAAAATTATACAGGTACCGGTAACTCTATAAATACTACTAACCAGTGTGTAGTGCAGCTTATTATTGACAGCCTAAAATACTGGGTCAATGAAATGCATGTTGACGGATTCAGGTTTGATCTAGCTACCGTTCTTGGCAGAGGGAAGAAGGATTTTCATAGACATCACCCTTTACTGGAATCTATTTGCAATGATCCCATTTTATCTAGAGTCAAACTAATAGCAGAGCCATGGGATATAGGATATGGAGGATATCAGGTAGCCAATTTCCCCGATCCTTTCTCAGAGTGGAACGATAAATACCGCAACACCACTAGGCAATTCTGGAGAGGTGACACCGGACAACTAGCGGATATGGCTTATAGGATCAGCGGTTCAAGCAATTTATATTTTCTTCGTTCTAAAGGTTCACATACTAGTATAAATTATATATGTTCTCACGACGGATTCACGCTTGAAGATCTCGTATCATACAAGAATAAGCATAACCTTGCGAACCAAGAATCTAATAAAGACGGAACAAATGACAATTTCAGTTATAACTTCGGATTTGAGGGAGAAACTAAGAATAAAGAAATCTTAAAGCGTCGAGAAAGGCAAAAAAGAAACTTCTTGGCTACTTTATTTCTTTCTCAAGGAACCCCCATGCTCCTGGCCGGAGACGAATCAGGAAGAACCCAAGAAGGCAATAATAATTCCTACTGCCAAGACAACAGCATTTCATGGATGGACTGGAAAAGGGTTAATGCAAATAAGGAGTTGATTGAATTCTGCAAAAAGTTAATACAGCTAAGGGCAAAATCTCCCATATTGAAAAAAGGGGCATTTTTTGATGGGCATAATATAAGAGGAACCGAAATTAGAGACCTTGTATGGTATTTGCCTGATGGGGATGAAATGACACATGAAAACTGGGAAGATAGCGAGCTCAAGTCTTTTGGTTTGGTAATGGCTCTTGAAGATTATACGAAGTCAGGTGAGAATGAAAAGTTTATTATAGAGAATTCATTGATGATACTGCTAAATGCATCATCTGAGACTATAAAATTCACAATACCTGAAAATAATATATCACAGTATTGGGAAGTTGCAATTAATACCTCATATGACACTTTAACAACAGAGGACTTACATTATTCGACAAATAATGCAATTAAGATGATTGAAAAAACTTTAGTAGTACTAAAACCGGCGATCGGCAAAGCTTCACAATAGTAACGAGCAACAAAAGATGAATAAAAGAACAAGCGGCATACTACTTCATATCACATCTCTACCTTCACCACATGGAATAGGTGATTTTGGGCCTTCGTCATATGAATTTGTCGATTTTCTTAAGAAATCCAAACAAACATACTGGCAAGTTTTACCACTTAACCCTACAGAACAAACTTATGGAAATTCTCCTTATAGTTCTCCTTCATCATTTGCAGGGAACCCACTGCTAATTAGCCCTGAACTACTAAGGAAAGATGGCTACCTGTCTAAATCTGATTTACACGATCCACCCCTATTTCCAAAAGACAGTGTTGATTTTGAATTAGCTTTATCACACAAAACAGATTTACTGAAGACTGCATTTGAATCGAATTTGAGAGGTATTGCACAGTATAGTGATTTTAGAAAATTTTGTTTAGAAAATAAGCATTGGCTGGATGATTACTGCCTATATACGTCAATAAAAAGCGAAGCTAATTTTGAAACGTGGCAGGATTTCCCAACTGACTTACGAAATAGAAAGAGGCAATCGCTGGATGACTGGTATGAGAAAGAGGAACACTTCATTTTATATAACAAATTTCTTCAATACATTTTCTTTAAACAGTGGGATTCTTTAAAGAAATACTCAAATGACAATGGAATAAAAATAATAGGAGATATCCCCTATTATGTAAATTACGACAGCTCTGACGTTTGGGCAAATCAGGAGATATTCAAACTGGATGACAAGAAAAACCCGGAATTCATTGCGGGCGTGCCTCCTGATTACTTCAGCAAGACTGGTCAGCTATGGGGTAATCCGGTTTACAATTGGGACAAACTAAAAGAAACACAATACTCGTGGTGGATAAAACGAATCGGGCATAATTTATCAATGTTTGACAAACTGAGGCTCGATCATTTCAGGGGTTTTGTATCTTACTGGGAAGTAAATGCTGGGGAGACTACAGCTCTTAATGGAAAATGGGTAAATATCGATGCAGAAAGCTTTTTCAATAATTTATTCTCCTGCTTTGACAAAAGCAAATTCATAGCTGAGGACCTTGGTTTAATAACTGAAGATGTAAAAGAGATAATAAAGCACTATGAACTCCCCGGCATGAGAATACTCCTCTTTGCTTTTGGGGATGATTATCCTTACGGTGATTATCTGCCTACTAATATTGGCAATCAAGGTGTTATTTATACGGGGACACATGATAATAATACAGCTTTAGGCTGGTGGAATGAAGAAGCAGGGGATATCGAGAAAAATAGAGTTAGCGAATATTTAGATAAAGAATTAAACGAAAACAATATAAACTGGGAACTTATCGAACTCGCTATGAAATCTAGGGCCGATACCCTCATTATACCTATGCAGGACATCTTAGGCCTGGGAGCTTCGGCAAGAATGAATACTCCGTCAACCACAACAGGAAACTGGGCCTGGAGAATGGAGTCTATGGATTTTTTAACAGAACATATTGAAAAACTCAAAGTACTCAGTGAATATAATGATAGGGGTTGATTAGGATTAATATTATTTCTTAAATTTGCTTTCAGAAAAGCTACTTCTTTCTGCGAGGATTTGAGATCACTCACATCATTTATAGGGGAAAAAGAATGAATGTGCTAATTGTAGCTTCTGAAATGGAGCCCTTCGCAAAAACTGGCGGTCTGGCAGATGTTATAGGCGTTTTACCAAAACGATTAAGTAACTTAGGGCTGGATGTCAGAGTAGTGATACCACTTTACAGAGAAGCCGAAAGGAACCTTAAACGTCTGGGTTTTAAAGTTCAAACTATTAGGAATAAAGAAATAATAGTTCCTATAGATTGGATAGCCCATAAAGGCAAGATCAAAGAAACTAAAATTGATGGAGTTACGGTTTATTTCCTTATTAATGAAGAATTCTACGACCGCGATTACATCTATGGTACGCCTACAGGAGATTATTCAGATAACGATATAAGGTTTGGCTTTTTATCTCTTGGCGCTCTTGAAATCGCAAAAGCCGTAAACTTTCAGCCTGACATTATACATTGCAATGACTGGCAAACTGCACTTGTACCTATTTCGCTAAAATGGAAAAAGCACTATCATGATGACCCGTATTTTGCAAATACAAAGGTTGTATACACGATCCACAACATAGCATACCAAGGATTATATGAGCAAAATCTTATAGAGAAATTCGGCCTTCCATCTCATCTTTACAATATGCATGGGCTAGAATTTTACGGAGAAGTAAACCTCATGAAAGGTGGTATTATTTCATCTGATTTAGTGACCACGGTAAGCTCAAGATATGCTGAAGAAATTAAAACTCCTGAATATGGCTATTGGCTGGACGGCGTCTTACGATCTATTTCAAATCAGAATAAATTAGTAGGAATAATGAATGGACTTGATTATGACGTATGGGATCCTGAGAAAGATAACACAATATGCATGAAATACGGTCCCGAGAATTTAGATGGCAAAATAATGAACAAGATGAAATTAAGAAAACATCTTGGATTTAAATCTAAAGAGAACAAACCGCTTATAGGAATCGTTTCAAGACTTGCCGACCAGAAAGGTATAGATCTTGTAGTTGATTTTCTTGATCAAATTTTAGACCTCGATGTTGAGTTGGTTATCCTCGGAACCGGGGATAAAAACTATGAGAACATATTAACAGACGATATGAATCAGTATGGAAATAGGTTTTCCGCAATAATCGGATATAATGATAAGAAAGCAAGAGATATATATGCGGGATGTGATATGTTCTTGATGCCTTCTCGTTTTGAACCCTGCGGGCTCGGTCAATTAATGGCGCTAAAATACGGAACAATACCTATCGTAAGAGGTACGGGGGGACTCTTGGATTCTATTGTTGACTACAAACGAAACGCTGAATTAGGAAATGGATTTGTGTTCCATGAATTTGATGGGAAAGAAATGATAAGAGCAATTGAAAATGCAATTTCTGTTTATAATAATCACTCCGAGTGGATTCAGCTTGTAAAAAAGGCTATGACTGAAAACTTTTCCTGGAAAAAGGCAAGCGAAATTTATCACACACATTACAAAAGATTGCAGGGACTATCATAGAAGTTAATTCATCAATAATAAAAAACTTCCTACCGGATATAATGAATTTTAGTTCCGAATCTCTTAATCAGGCATTAAGAAAATATACAAGAAATACTATTTTAAAGATCTTTTTCAATACCTATTGAAACTTATGTATTTAGTGTTATTTTTTGCAAAATTAATGAACCGAAGGACACCATATGCCAAAGTACGAGTCAGCAATTAGAAACAATGTCTTTTTTTGGACAGACAAGATAAAGACTGTAGACATTCTTATTGGGATACCTTGCTATAACTGTGAGGAATCCATAAGCTACGTAATTGAACAAGTAGCAAACGGGCTAAATAAATACTTCCCCGAATACAAAACGGCAATTTTTATTAGCGATGGAGGATCGCTAGATGACACGCGCGAGAATGCTTATGCCGTCGAAATACCTGAAAAAGTAGCAAGAAGAGTAACAATTTATAGAGGATTGCCAGGCAAGGGTACTTCTTTTAGGGCTGTCTTTGAGCTAGCAATTATGCTCAAAGCTAAAGCTATCGGGGTTTTCGATGCTGACCTTAGAAGTATAACTCCAGAGTGGGTGAAATTTATTATCGAACCTATTTTGGATAGATCGGCAGGATTCGTAACGCCTTTCTATAGAAGACATAAATTTGACGGAACTATCACAAATCAGATTGTATACCCAATGACACGGGCTCTTTACGGAGTAGATGTAAGGCAACCTATTGGCGGAGACTTTGGCTTCTGCCCTGAGCTCGCAGCGTTCTTTGTAAAAGAGGATGTATGGGAAACTGATGTTGCAAGATTCGGTATTGATATATGGATGACGACCTGCGCCATCAATGAAGGGTTCAAAGTGGTACAAACCTACTTAGGGGCTAAAATCCATGGAGCCAAGGATCCGGCCTCTGACTTAGGTCCTATGTTCAGGCAGGTCGTAAGCACCCTCTTCTACCTAATGGACAAGTATGAGCATAATTGGGACCGCGAGAACCCTTTTAAGACTATTGAGGTAAAAAACAACGTAGATGAAGAACCGGAACTCGAAGCGGTTTCAGTGAGCATGAATGACCTGCGTGAAGAATTTATAGAAGGCTTTCATAATTTCCGCCCGCTTTATGATGAAATTCTCAATAGTGATAATATTTCCAGACTCGACAAAATCTATGAGAGCTGGAACGCAAACGGGGATGAGGAATTTGATGCTGAGTTATGGAGCAAGATACTCTACAACTTCGCATATACCTACCAGCAATGGCAGAGAAACAAACGAAGGCTTGTAGATGTATTGACACCACTTTACTTCGGAAGAACGAAATCATACTGTCAACAGGTAATGAATATGAGCAGCAGTGAAGCTGAACAAGTAGTACTTGACCAAGCTGCAATATTTGAAAAGAACAAACCCTATTTGTTAAAGAGGTTTGACATCAGAGACAACTGACGATTATATCCATTCTTTAGCTGCCCCCTACCCTTTATTGAATAACGTTGAGATCAGCAAATCTCATCACAAAACAGGTCTTTCTCCATAACATGGTTTTTTGCAGCTACATATGCATGGCCAAATGTAGAGAACATACTTAACAACACGCCAAAATTATTTATTCTTATTGAAAATATCTTGATGACATTGTATTCGATTTGATATATTATTGAATCATATTCTGGCGCGGTAGTATCTAATGTATGCAGTATAAGAATCAGATATCATGTAAGGAGGCGATAAGTATGCCGCAAAGTAAAGAAACTCCTGTTAAAAAGCCGAGGAAAAAGCCCTCCGCCAAGGAGGCAACAAGTACGCTGCAAGGTAAAGAAACCGTAGTTAAAAAACCAACCAAGAAGACTTCTACCAAGAAGACTGTGGCTAGAAAGCCGACTAAGAAGCCTTCGGCCAAGGAAACCGTGGTTAAAAAGCCGACTAAGAAGCCTTTGGCCAAGGAACAGAAGATCCAAGAAGCAATAGCGAAAAAGGCTTATGAATTATATGAGCAGAGCGGAAAAGCAGAGGGTAGAGACGTAGAACACTGGCTTGAAGCAGAAAACTTACTGAAACCAAAGCCAAGAAGAAAAAACACTACTTAGTTATCAACAAGTCGAGAGTGAAGGAAATGTATTTCAGCTCCTCAAGAGAGAGGAGTTGCATAGGTGCTTTGGAAAGTATTTCTATACTCTAAGTACATTATTACAACGTATATCAATTTTATGATATAGTTGCAATAACTAAAAAAGCTTCATTCACTAATAACCACCGGAGTAAACAAACACCCCTTACCAAATAGAGAAACAAATGACAAAAGAAGAAAAGAGATTAATAGAAGATCGTGAGAAAAAAGCCTACTGGAGAAGATGGGGACCTTACTTAAGTGAGAGACAATGGGGAGTTGTAAGAGAGGACTATAGTGCAGATGGAGAGGCATGGGAGTATTTCACTCATGATGACGCGCGCTCTAGAGCATACAGGTGGGGAGAAGACGGGATTGCAGGGATTTCAGATAATCACCAAAGACTTTGCTTTGCTATATCACTATGGAATGGAAAGGATCCAATTCTTAAGGAAAGGCTCTTTGGATTAGATAGTCACGAAGGAAACCACGGAGAAGATGTAAAAGAATATTATTATTACTTAGATAATACTCCCTCTCACTCCTACATGAAATATCTATACAAATACCCTCAGCAAGAGTACCCATATCATAAACTCGTAATTGAGAACAAGGGTCTAGGGCGTCTTGTCCCTGAGTATGAATTAGCGGATACAGGAATCTTTAACGAAGATAGATATTTTGATGTCTATGTTGAGTATGCGAAAAACGATCCTGAAGACATTCTAATACAAATCAAAATATTTAACCGGGGGCCTGTGGAATCTGAACTCTATATATTGCCGACCCTATGGTTTAAAAACGACTGGTCGTGGTTTAAAAATATAACAAAGCCAGAGATCAAACAGATCAAAGAAAAAAATAATATTTTCGTGATCGAGGCCTTATATCCTGAACTTGAAGAGATGTATTTTTATTGCGAGTCTCCAAAGGAACTACTATTTACAGAGAACGAAACGAATTCAAAAAGAATAGACGGAGCAAATAACGCTTCAGCTTATGTAAAAGACGGCATAAATGATTACATTGTTAACGGTGAAAAGAATGCTGTTAATCCTGAGCTTACAGGCACAAAATTTTCACCATCTTATATGTTGAAGCTGGAATCAGGAGAATCAAAAGAGCTAAGATTTAGACTTTGTAAATCAAAAAATCTTAGCGTACCGCTTGGTAAACAGTTTGATAAAATATTTCTTAATAGAAAAGCTGATGCTGATGAATTCTATAAGAAGCTCAGCCCTACCCTCATTAAAGAAGACGAAAGGAATATTCAAAGGCAGGCTTTCTCTGGAATGTTATGGTGTAAACAATTTTATAATTATGTAGTTGAAGATTGGCTTAAGGGAGACCCGGCATTCCCTCCCCCACCTGAAGAAAGGAAAAACGAGCGCAATCATAATTGGACTCATTTGTATGCCGATGATGTGCTCTCTATGCCCGATAAATGGGAATACCCCTGGTTTGCAGCTTGGGATACTGCTTTTCATACAATTCCATTCTCGATGATTGATCCTGACTTTGCTAAAAGACAGCTAACAAGATTAACCAGGGAATGGTACATGCATCCAAATGGCCAAATTCCGGCATATGAGTGGGCTTTTGGGGATGTAAACCCACCGGTTCATGCCTGGGGAGCTTGGCGAGTGTATAAAATAGAAAATAAGATTTATGGTAAAAGGGACAAGTTATTTTTAGAAACTGTATTCCAGAAACTCCTTCTTAATTTCACTTGGTGGGTAAATAGAAAAGATATTAAAGGCAACAATATCTTTGAGGGAGGTTTTCTAGGTTTAGATAATATCGGCGTTTTTAATAGAAGCAAATCTCTTCCAACAGGCGGTTACCTGCAACAAGCAGACGGTACCAGCTGGATGGCTATGTACGCCCTTAATATGCTTACAATTGCTCTTGAACTTGCAAGAGAGAATAAAAGTTATGAAGATATCGCCAGTAAATTTTTTGAACATTTTCTTTATATATCAAATGCTATAAATGGGTTTGGAGAAAAACAGACGGGGCTCTGGGATGAAAAAGATGGATTTTATTATGATATGCTAACCCTTCCTGACGACACGCAAATACCGCTTAAAATTCGCTCTATGGTAGGTCTTATACCCTTATTTGCCGTAATGACTATAGATCAAAAGGTAATAGAGTCTCTCCCGGGATTCGAAAGAAGAATGGATTGGTTTATTCAGAACAAACCCGATTTAGTCACACAATGCTCTATAGGAAAATCTAATAATTCTCAGAGAAGTTTTCTATCAATTACTAACCAATATAGATTGAGAAGTATTTTAGAAAAGATGCTCGATGAGGAAGAATTTCTAAGCCCTTACGGTATCCGTTCATTATCAAAATATCACGAGAAAAATCCCTATATCCTAAAACTAGATGGAGCAGAGTACAGCATTGACTATGAACCCGCGGAATCAAGAACGGGGTTATTTGGTGGAAATTCAAACTGGAGAGGTCCTATCTGGTTTCCTGTAAACTTCTTAATAATTGAATCCTTACAAAAGTTTCATCATTATCTGGGAGATAGCTTCAAGGTAGAATGTCCAACAGGTTCGGGCAATTTAATGAACCTCTGGGAAGTATCGCTCGAATTATCAAATAGACTAATTTCCATCTTTACTAAAGATTCTTCCGGCAGACGACCATTCTATGGAGATATAGAGAAATTCCAAACAGATCCAAACTCAAGAAATCTCATACTCTTTAATGAGTATTTTCATGCTGACAGTGGGGCAGGACTAGGAGCTAGTCACCAGACAGGATGGACCGGACTAATAGCTAAAATCATTCAGCAGACTGCAGAATACTATCCAGACAGAAGTTGAAAACAAGTCTAAAATTGGACTAATAATAATTACCAAAAATTACCTAAGAAAACCAATTGGAATTATTGCAATTCCGCACGAAAAAAAATGAAGCGGAGGAATTTTCCTCTAAAGTACTCTTCGTCTTCTCAGGTCTGCAAATACGACGACGATATAGAGGAGGATTGCAGCGCCCATCAGCGCGCCGCCGATGGAAACTGAGGCAAGAAGTGTTAACGGCGTAAAATTTAAAATAGAGAGGATTATAAGTAAAAGAGCCAGTATATTCAGCACACTCGCTAGAATTACAACTTTTCTTGTCCATCCTACTCCTATTGTCCATCCTCCTTCTACATGTGAGACAGGTAAGTTTCTAGAATTCATTGCTCCCTCCACGCCTCATCGGGGTGTGTTCTAACATGACAGTCGGCTCCGAGACAAGACATTTCATTAGATAATATTTCAGATGCATTTTCTTCGTGCTCTTCTATTTCCTGGAATGCAATTACCGGCGCGTGGCACCGGAGGCAAATATGGTTGTTGTAGGTATCGTACAGCTCTATAGGGGTTTCATAACCGGTGTAATAAGCCCACACGTGTTTTATTCCGGTCATTTTTGCTTTCGCGTTACCGAAAAGGCCGTAATCCGAATGACAGGTAAAGCACTGGTCTCCCGCAATCCATCGGTACTGATAGTGCATTGATGCCAGATACTCGCTGTCGGGATCCTCAACATCGTTAACATATCCGTTCATGATGTGGCAAGAGTTGCAGAATTCCACAGTCTTGGAATCCTCCACGGCCACACTGAAATTGAGCAGGTAAATCATTGGGGAAAGAACAAAGAATATTAATAGTAAAAGCCACTTGCCGAAAGGCCGTGTAACCTTTTTGGGATCTTGAACTATGATTCTTATAATTAAAAAGATGCATATAAAGCTCAGTATAATCACGATCCAGCCTACAAGGGACAAGCCCGAACCGTTCGCTGCATTTACACTTTGTTCAAAGGAATTCATTTTCTTAGTCCACCCGATTTAGAATTTTTAGCTTTGTATATCTGCACCAATATTATTATCTTTTATCGTTTCTTTGGCCAAACAGGTCTAGCAAATTTTACCCTTCAAAACCTATAATATAATACCCCTTTATTAATATCAAAACAATACTATAAAGCCCTCTAACAAATCGGTTTAATAATACAAATTCTTATCATTGCACACGTTCCGTTTCTTGAACTATTGAAGCGTACTTTTCTAATTTTGAGGCAGTTTCTCCCCTCGCCCGTGTTCCGGACGTGACAGCTCTTCTTCGACCATCTTGCGGTACTTTTCCTCCATACCGGGCCCCTTCTCCGCCGCCGTGTCTATGACCGCGGGCAGGAACCTCGAATAGAAGGCTTCTGAAACCTGATACATGCCCTGCTGTGTAATGCTCGGGCCCATCATGCTTGCGCCGAGCTTTGCTTGTCTTCCGCCGCGATGCCATATGTCCCAGAACGCCCTCTGTACCTCTTTTTCAAACGGCGTTTTCGGGTCTATCAAGGCGTCCTCCTGTAGCATGTTCATGAAATTTTGCGCCGGCTCCGCAAATTTTTCGTTGTAATTTTCTACAAATTGATCAAATTGATCGTAAAAATTATCTACATAAGTGTCGTTGTGACAATTAAGACAAGCACCTATCATCGTTTCTCTCCTGTCTTCCCAGTAAATAACCTCTGCGACCTTTCTTGTTACCTCCTTGTTTACAGCCCTTTCATTTTCAACTACTGTCTCAGTTGTGATCACTTCATCGCCTATGGAAGGCGCATCTAAGTCTTCGGGATAGTTCTCTTTGTAACCGTCCTCAAATATAACGAGATTTACTCTGGTGCTTATTGCGGACAGAAGTTTCCAGCTTATTCTCTCTCCTACGTCGTGGGAGCCGCCCTCTACGAATCCCTGGGCCGACATATATGAGCCTATATGACAGGTAGAGCAGGTTGGAGCTGCCGAATAATCCCTTCCCAGCACCCATTCTCCTCTTTTGTCAAGGTCCATCCTCTCGCGGTTTGCATAAAACCCGATACCGTGTTTGGATTCATTATAGATCTCCATCTGCGGGTGATCCGGCCCCATATGGCATTTGCCGCACGTGGTCGGTGAACGGGATAGCGAGGCCTGAAACGCATGGCGTGCGTGACATGCATGGCACGAGCCTTTAGAGCCGTCGGGGTTGAACCTCCCCATACCACTGTTAGGCCATGTTTCAGGGTTTATAAAAGGCTTCTTCTGTGAGCCGGTACGTATTACCTGCCCTTCTTCGTCTCTCTCAAACTTGATAATGCTTCCGTGACATTCCTGACAGGTTCTCGCCGTATTCGACATATGGGTTTGTCCGGCGGCTTCGAGTGTATCTTCCGCCAGTATACTCTCGGGATTGAATATGAGTTCTCCTGCCTTGGCATGGGCAGAGTTTTTGAATTCCTTGTATTCCTTTTCGTGACACTCCGCACAATCGAGCGGGGTGACCAGTGACGATATATATACCCCCTCATGCTTCCAGGCGTCAACGTCATTTCTCTCGGCGCTATGACACTCCACGCATCCTATGCCGACTTTAGCGTGTCTTGAGTATTCCCATTCTTTAACTAATGCGGGGGAGTCGTTCTTGTGGCAATCTATGCATGCTCTGCTATCCGCCGTTACTACTGCGATTTGCATTTCCTCAAAGAGTTTGCGCTGCGATTCCTTATAAGCAACTAACAGAAGAGATGCCAAAAGAAAAAATGACAGACCGGCTACAATCCACCTTTTTGTGTTTAGAGACATTGTCAACCCTCACATACATCAGTTTTCTAAAGCGCAAAGCTTTCCCATAGCGTAAAGAGCATAAATATCAAAATAAAAACGAGTCCTAACATAACCGACAGGACGTCGGGGAATTTGAATTTCTTCTGCAAGAATTCTTCAATAAAAGGCCATAAAAAAATCGACAAACACAGAAGTAATGTGAATACTACGCTCACGTTGAGAGAGGTTAATTTGAGAAGCCGGAAATTGAAGTAAAAATACCATTCCGGCTTTATGTGCTCCGGCGTGATATTCGGGTCGGCAGGAGTGCCGAGGCCGGCCGGAAAAACCAACGACAAAATAGTAAGTATGTAAAGAAGCAGCACTCCGAGCATAAGCTCGTTTATTACATGGTCTGGGAGGAAACGGAAAAAGCGTTCCTTCTCGGGCACTGTCTCCCCCTCGAAGTGTAATTCCGTAACACCGTGGAGACGAATTAAAAGAATATGGAGTCCGATAAAGATGAAAGCCAGTGTCGGAAGGACCCCTATGTGGAGGATGAAGAACCTTGTCAGGGTATTGTCGCCGATAACGGGTCCCCCGCGTAAGAAATACGCAAGCGTAGGACCGACAAACGGCACTGCCTCCGTGAGATTAGTCGCAACAGTGGCGCCCCAGAAGCTCATTTGTTCAAAAACAAGCGAGTATCCCGTGAATCCGAATGAGAGGGTGATGAATAAAAGCATGAAGCCTATTAACCAGTTAAGCTGCCTGGGTTGCCGGTAAGCGCCGGTAAAATAAACACGAAACATGTGCAGGAACAATGCAACGATTAAAAAATTCGAAGCCCATCTGTGTAAAGAACGGATGAACCAGCCGAATCTTATCTCCTGGGTAATCGTAGCAATACTCTGGTAAGCCTCTTCTGGGAACGGAACATAGTAAAAGGTAAGCGCAATTCCTGTTACAACCTGGATTATGAAGAGATAAAGCACCGTGCCGCCCAGGCAAAACCACCACTTCTTCAAGTGATGGGGTACAGGCTCTGCACCAGCCTCTCTCAATATCTCCCAGTCAAAGGGAAACATCTCGTCCAGCTTGTTTATGATACCTGTTTTGCTGGCGGAGACTTTGTTGTTCATTAACCGGTCCTTCTCCCGGGTTTGTTTACCTCTATATATACTATTTGGCTTTTTTCATCGACTTCCACAGATACTTTTTTCAGGCTTTGATGGGCATCGGCGGGGGGGCCTGAAATCGCGACTCCTTCGGAGTTAAAAATCCCTTTATGGCAAGGACAGAAGAACTCGTTCTTATCGCCTTCCCAGTGCACCCTGCATCCAAGGTGCGGGCAGACCGAGCTGAAAGCCCTGAGCCCCAATTCGTCGTCACGCATAATTAGAATTTCATTGCCTTCAAGATCGTAAAAAGCTCTAACAGTCCCTAACTTGTACTGCTTTAGCCGTCCTCCGTATATCTTTATTTTATCTGTTTTTCGTTTTTTTGGTATGATGAAAAATAGACCTTCAAACGCGAGCAGCCCATAAGCAAAAACTACCCCAAATGTTATGAAAATTTTAGAGAGGAAATCACGCTTGGAGTTCCTTGAGTTATCGTTGATGGTCTCTGAAGGGATTAATTTGCCGTTTTCCTTTTCCATGGTTCATCTCATCCGAAAAGCAAATTCAACACATACGTTTTAAGTGCGTGATTCTAATGAACGTATACAGTTCTCTAGAATTTATCCGCTTGTAATAAGCACTATTCTTCTTTTAAACAAGAGACAAAATCCTCTTCCCTGTACGAGTCGTAATTGAGGTTGGAAAGATAAATTACCAGAACGTCTAGCTCTTCGGGCGATCCCTTAAACCTTTTCCTATATTTCTTCTTCGCGTTACTCTTGCATACAGGCGTGTCTTTGAAAGACTTCTTTGGATCTTTTAGGAACGCTGTAATTGATTCCGCATTCCTTTTAGTGCCTATGTCGGAAAGGTCAGGGGCTATGCCTTCATCGTCATCGTCATCCGATTTTAATTCCACGCCTTTGGACTTCGCAAAAGCTACTTTTTCCTGTTGAATAGCGTCTGCTTCTGCATTTATCGTGTGGCACGTATAGCACCTTTTCTCTATAAACATCTTCCTCCCGTTTTCCGAGGCTTCGTTGTCCTGAGCGAAAGCCATGCTATATAGAATAATCACCATTACCGGTAAAAGAAGAAATCCGACATTCTGTCTCATAATATGCCCCCCCTAATTTAAGTGCTTATTCTTCTATCAGGCAGGACTCAAAGCCCGCTTCCTGCATATCTCCGTATTTAAGAGTCGTAATATAGGTTACCAGTACCTCAAAATCCTGGTCCGACCCCTTAAACCTTTTGCGGTACTTTTTCTTGGCAAGCTTTTTACACTTGGCGTCGCTATTAAAAAATTCCTTGGGATTTTTTAAAAAATCGGATAGCCATTTTTGATCCCTCTCGTTGCCTATGTTCGAAAGGTCCCCGCCTTTGGATTCATCCTTCTCATCCCCATCTTCCTCGTCTTCTTTTAACTCGACACCCTTTGATTCGGCAAATGCCGCTTTGGCAGCCTCGATCTCGGCGGACTGCGCCTTTATCGTGTGACAGGTATAACATCTGCCCTCGACAAAGATTTCCTGTCCCTGCTTCTGTGCATCCGCGCCCTGGGCGTATGAAGCTACGGAAATTACAAATAAAAAGGCTAATACGTATACATATTTGCAAACTTGTTCCATGGTGGATGATTCCTCCAGTCTTTTTTTATTGATGCCTCATGGCATGTTATGCATATTTTATTCGAAGGCTCTCTCAAATAAACCTCGGTCTCCGCGAATTCGGGTTTTATCTCTTGTCCGAGCTCTTCTTTGAGGTTGGGAACAACAATAAATTCTATAAATTGTTTTGACCTCTCACTCAGCTCCGCGTCATAAACCGTCCTACCCTCGATCACGCCCTCAGGATGGGGGTCGTGGCAGGTGAAACAGGCTATGTTGCCGTTCTCATCTCTGGGCAGATTCTCAACCTCAACCTTTTGCCCTTCGTGCTCCTTGGCTCCGGCGTGCTGTGTTTCATCGTGGCAGCCCAGACAGTTCTCAGACGGTTCGTCGACCAGAAAATAAGTCGGACTGGTCTGCCCTTCTTTCGGGATATCGGTATGGCAGTCCAGACAGACGAACTCGTCATCAACCATCTCTACGTGCGGGTTCTCCTCTTCCTCCTCCTCCTCCTGAGAAAGAAGAGTAGTGGGGAACGACACGATCATGAAAATGATTAGTAGATATTTAATAATCATATCCGCCCTTTATGTGACAAGTATCGCAAAATGTAACTTGATGACAGTTGCCGCATTGCCTGGGATTAGCCCTTGCCTCTATTCCGTGCATAAACCTGAAATTCCTGTCGTGTACTGCAAGCGTCGGCAGGTCTCTGCGCTTGTGGCAGTCCTGGCAAAAAACGGGTGCGTGACAGCTTTCGCAGGACTCTCCGTCCGCTTTGGAAAAGACCGCGTGTTTGGACATCCAGTTAAAATTATGATTCTTGGGCTGTATATCTGCCATGTTAATGTGGCAGGTGTCGCACTGGCTAGGAGCTATATTTCCAGCCTGGGGGTTGAAGTGGCAAAAGTGACACGTCTCTTTACCGGGGAAAAAAGATTTGTTCGATATTTTAATCATTTCCTCCAGGCTTAATTCTTCTTCTACCTCCACATTCATCGTATGGCATACTAAACAGTCAAATTCTTCTTTCTCCATAACGTTTTTATGCACATCATGAGAGTAGTTAACCTTTACATCTCCGGGCGCTTTAGTCTTCATATCCTCCGAGCCGTCGCCCGTGCCCTGAGTGCGGCAGCCGATAAGACCCAGCATTAACATTGAGAATGCGATAATAGCTATTGTTCTGTTCATAGGTTCCTTGAGAAATAATAACTTAAGCCGAGATTAACTCTAATGTCTTTACTAAAATCCGGGTTGGTATTGAATTCCATACCAGTTCTCATCACCAAATTCCGGAAAATCAAGTATTCGCTACCTATTAGGTAACTGAATGCGTTTCCGTCCTGATTCGTAATCTTGTCATAATATGCGTAAGCGAAAGCAAATTCAAGCTGCCATTCGTCTGTTACGTTTTCATACAGGCTCGTATTCATTCCCACTGCGTAATCGTTATCGTCTGCGCCTTCTATGAAATAAAATCCCTGAAACGCCCTGAGTCCGATTGGCTGCCAGAAATCGAAGTTGAACCCTAACCTGGCAATACTCCCGTTAGTGGAGTTGTCTTTTATTACGTCATAGTGGGAGAATGCATAACTGCCGTTAATCACGAGGTATGTAGTCGGAACGAATTTTACGCCGACTTTAGCCTGCTGCATTCTGCCATTGGAGAATAAGTCGAATATAGGGTCCAACTGGAATTTATCCCTGTCTTTATCCAGATTGTACGTATCGTATTCAAGGTTTAGATAGAGAGATCTGAGTACTGTTACTCCTATACCTGCCGTAAGAAGCCCGAGATTCCCTTCCCCGACGTCTATTTCCGCGAGCCCGTAAATATCTGCATAGTCCGTAAAAGGGACAACTCTGTTAAAGGAAACGTTTACAAACTGCCTGCTGGAGTAATCATCGGGGTCATATAATTCGTATCCTACGGATATCTTTGATCCCAGTATTGCGTCCGTTTTGAGTTTTATACCGTAAGTGCCGAAGCTGTCTGTGGGCTCTTCAGGGTCAGGCTGAAGCTTCTTTACCTGGTACCCCCCGTAAGCTACGAGCTCAAAGCCGTCCATAGGCCTAATTCTCGCAAGAGCACCGTCCATAAGAACGTAGTTAACACTCTCAGTGTTTATCTGCCTACCCACCCTCATCTCGTAGGTATTCGCACTGTTGCTGAAGTCGAGGTAGAGGTTGTAGGCATCAAGAGATTCTTGATCCCCGTTAAATATTTTTCTATACCTTAGATAAGAGTTAGATGAGAAATTATGTTGTGGGCTTACGATACTGAGGTCGGCATACTGGTAAAAGGGGTAAACGTATTTCTTATTTCTAAAAGCATTTAATAACGGGCTCGGAGCCTGAAAAAGGGAAGTGGTGTTTCCGTAAATTCCTACCGTGCTGGGACTTATAGTCTCCTGCTGGGCTTGCGCTGCAATCCCGCCACAGATAAGTAAGAGAAGGACAATTGCTGTAGCAGACATGTTTTTTTCCATTAAGGGTCTTACTCCAATAGTTCGGGTATTCCATTATAACCATGACAAATCGAACAACTCGCAAGCCCCTCCATTAAAACAAATTCCTGTATTTCCTCAAGGAGAAGCAAACCCGTTCCCGAACGGTCCACCTGATGTATTACCGCCAGCGGATGACACGCAAAACAATCCTCCCGCATCCATCCGTCTGGATGATCTTCTTCCGTTAGAATCAAACCTTCGGGAGAATCAAGTATATTTCCGAAGTCCTGCCCCTCGTTATCCTCTCCCACACATGAAACTAACGCCACAAAAAATATCAATATTAGGATCTTTTTCATTTTATGTAATTAAAAGAGGCCCGGTGTTTTTAACCGGGCCACTCTACTTTTATTAACTATACTATATTCTATTCGTTCTCAGGACGATTTATGCGCTGACTCGGCGGAAGCGGAGGCAAATGAACCTCTGCAACTCCTAGCGGATCACCCACACCATGACACCCAACGCATGCGATTTCTGGCGCAGGACCGCCAGCATGGTTCTCCCCTGTAAGAGCGTTGCCTTCCGCATTAACACCAAGATTGTCGTGGCACGCTACACACGCGTCAATCACCGGCTGAGTGGAAAGCGTTTCGAGTACCACGATCTCACCGTCAACTTCTTCAAACTCCCTGAACAATGTAGCCTGGATACCGTTTCCTAAAACTCCCATACCCGGACTAAGAATGTTCGTATCGGCCAGGTGGCACGTGTAGCAGTCGCTCCTGTTTCCAGGGTAGAGAACGTTTGAGAAATCGTGCACGCTGCTCATGAAACCGTAAATTATATAAGGCTTAATGCTGAGCTCCTCGCCTGTATGGATCATATGTATCATCTCTTTAAAGTCTATGGCTGCCGTAACCGCCGTACCTCCCTCGGGCACAGGCCTTACATCTATATCGTCCGCCGAAGGATTGTGGCACATTACACAGTACTCCGTGTTGTTTCTTAGATTCCCGTGGATGCTGAAATCCTTGGAGAAAGTCCCGTGGCAGGCGTTACAGAACTCGTCTTCGGTGGTGTTGTCCACCACCATTCTCCTGGGTACCGGCACAGTGTCCGTAACCCCGAAGTACTGGACGACGTTTTGACCCGCTTCGTTGACTGTTTCAAAGAGTATGAGGCCATCACCGCCTACTTCCCTTGGGATCCTTCCCTCTATACCGACCGCATAAGTTCCGGTGGCGTTGGTGGGAATCATGCCGCTGAACGTGTAGACGAAGTTGCCGTCCGCGTCAGGGCCGACCGCGCTTGCGAGTCCCGCCTCTCTGAGGAAATAGTCCTCACCAGGTACGGCGCCCGAGCCCTCGTAGTTCTGTATGAAGTAATCGGTTGTGGGACCGGAGATAACGAGACTAACGGAGCTCATCTCTTCAGGGGTGACAACCTCACCGGCATCCGTCTTCATGCTGAATGTCACCTCTGCATGTTCGCCGGGGCCTACCTGGGCTGAGCCGGTCTCTGCGCTTCTTACGTCTGAAATATCGAAGTTGAGTCCGGGAAGGGTGCTGGCCCTGAGCGGAACCGTGTGCGCACCTGGAAGAACCGCGATACTAAATTCTGGGCCACTCGGTATATGGCATCCGGAACAGTTATTATCGGTTAGCTCAACGGTAGGGTGATTTGTGGCGGTAGCAAAATCAACGTCGTCGTGACATGATCCGCAGGCCGCTCTTGTAGGATCGTTCTTATAAGCGCTGCTCTGAATTGCCGCGTCGGTATGGCATTTTGTACAGTTTCTTATGTCCTGAGGAAACACGACTTCTGAGTAGTCATGCACCGTATCGTTGAATCCGACTATAAAATAAGGCATTCCCGCTTCCACACTCGGAAGCATCTCTCCCCTATGTATCTTGTGGATCATTGTTTTGAATCCGATATTGTTGCCGGACTGCGGGTCAATCTGGTCTACCTCTGCACCCGTATCCGGGTTTATGATTTTGGTGGTGTGGCAGGTAATACATACCCCGGTATCCCTCCTTATTCCACCGTGAAGGGCAAGCGGATCGTGACAGTTGTTGCATGCTACCGTTGCAACTATGTTCCTGATTTGAGTTACAGGCCCACCCGAAGGTACAAAGTTGAACGTCGCATTGGAAACCCATTCCTGACTTTCGACTACCCTTCGCGCGTATATGGCGCATGTGTGAGTTTGGCTGGCATTATAACCTTCAGGAAGTATGGTCTCGAAGGTGTACATGACCACCCCATCGCCCATCTCGTCGTATGTTCCGTCCCTTTCAGATGAAGCTTGTACTGCTCCATCCTGGACCCTTGTAACGTAGCTTATATATTCACCGCTCTCAACGATTCTAGCTATGACAAAGTTTATCTGGTCAAGGGTGTCTAAGCTTAATGGGTTGCCGTTCTCATCGACCATTCTGAACGTACAATTCACCTGACGGTCTGCGTCTACGGAGGCGTCCAGTATTTCCACGTTAAGCATGTTTATGGGGGAAGGTGGTGGTGGCGTCGGTGTCGGTGTCGGTGAACCGCCTCCTCCGTTACTGCAACCACCGTAAAGGAATGGAAGGAAAATCGAAATCAATAAAATTCGGCTTAAAACACGAAAGCTTAAACAAGTTGTATAGTTCATACTCATCCCCCTCTCTTTATTTTTAGCTTCTTATCTTTTGCTCGTTACTTTATATTTTAAACTCCTAAGTCTTTTCATTAACTATAAGTTCTATCATGCACTGTAAATTGATTTACTTTTTATGTCAACCTAATAATATTTATAACACGACTATTAAGGCTTATAAAGGGTTAATTTTAATGCTAATATCAAATAGTCAGAATCCATTCTCCTGAAGATGATAATATCTTTTGAATATATTATTCTCCCGGCACTACCCCTTTTAATTAAGTGGAAAAATTTTGGCAACCCTTCTTTATATACATATAAGTGAAAGTTATTCATTGAGATTTGTCCGTTGTACGAATACAAGACAGTCATCTTACAGACAATATAGAGATTGTTGTATGATAACGGCATATTACGTAATTGGCACATAAATTGCATTTTAACTTCTGTTATGAAAAGAAAACCGAAGATTAAAAAGGAAATTGCCTCGATTTACAATTCACTTAGTGAAAGACCAAAGAATGTGGCAAAAGAACACTCATTGATTTACCACAGAGCTTGTAAAATTTTCGGTTCATGGAGAGAAGCTCTTAAGGAGAGTGGAATTAACTATGAGAAAGCTCGGAATAACAAGAAGTGGTCACGTGAAAAGATTGCAAAAGAAATAAACAGACTTCATCATGAGGGCAAGAGCTTAAGGCCCTCGCAATTGCGTAATAACGGAGGGGTAAAATTACTTTCTGCCGCTGAGTATCATTTCGGTTCATGGCGGAGAGCAGTTGAGGTTAGCGGATGTAATTACTCAAATGGCAGAAATTCAAACCCGAAGTATAAACTCCATAATAACCAGTAAAAGTTCAGACACATATGAGACCGTATGGGAACAGAGATTCGGAGCTCATTGGTCTGGTGGTAGAGTTAGTGTGTTCCGGAACCACCGGCCTCAGGGCCACAACCCATTGATCTAACCAAGCTGAAACCAAACAAATATTATCTTTAGAACAAAGGGGGGGAAGGCTCAATGCCAGCCCCCCTTTTTTTTATTACTTTAAGTACAAATCTTGTTCTATTGATCAAGAAACACAGCAATTGCTTCAACTTCTTAAGGCAAGTCTAGCTGAGAATAAGCGAGGACATCTTTTACATCTTGTGTACTAAATCCAAGATCTACCATGCTAGGCATAAATGTACCCGGGTTTCCAAATCTTGCCTTATGTATAAACTCTGGCGGGTTTTCAACCGCGACCTCGTGAATACTTATCTCTTCGGTATCGAAAGCCTCTAAACCCTCACCGTCTATGCCATGGCATTCGGCACAAGTATCGTTATATACCATCTCTCCATTTTCCACGGAGAAAGGCGGAATAACCGCATTGTCCGGTGATGAATAATCGACAATAAGCATGTCGTCTATCAGCCCATCCACAATAAACTTTGTGAGGTCCCATATATCATCGTCAGAGATGAGACCTTCATAAGCCAGCATTTCTCCAGGGATACCGAATGCGATGATATCATGGATTTCCTGTGGAAAGTGGTCATCAAAGTGAAGTACTCCCTCGATGTTGGTGAAATGCGAGCTCGGGGGACCATAAAAACCGTCTACACCAAAATAATCCCACCCGTGACACTCCTTACATCTAAAGGTCTGAGACCCCGACCTGGGCGGATCACTAAACATGGCATTTTGTTGCGTTGGGTATACGGGGTTGGTTCCTTCAGGCTCATCAACACCTGCTGTTACCCACCACTTGTCATAGAGTAATCCTCCCATGACCAAGTCGGCATCTACCAATGGATTATCACATTCAAGAATATCAGAACACATAACTCCTTTGTCTAGGTCACCATCGAGACCATCACATTCTGCTTGATTTGTGTTGTCCAAGCAGGCGTCCGGTCCTATTACACAGCAGCCTTCTTTATTATTTCCGCCGCCGTTGCTGCTACTGCATCCTCCCATGGAACCTAAAGCAATGAAGGCTAAAACGAAGAAACTTAACAATAACTGGTACTTCTTATTACTAAAGAGTTTCATCTCAAATTCCTCCTTTAAAGAAGATTTAAAATAAAAATATATATAGAACAACACAATTCTGGCAGGAAACTTTTAAAATACCAAATAACCCCCTTTTCATTTTAGAAAATATCCGCACGCAATTCAAGGGGTAACTTTAATGATGGATTGTTAATAAATGCCCGGTTATCGAGGTACAGCTTACACGTCTCCTCAAGTGGATATCAGTCGTATAAGGGCTTGTTGAAATTGTTAATCGGGAGATAAGGCGAAGACCTCACATTCGAGGCGGGCCGTGTTAGGTCTATGTTTTATTAAACGAGTATCAGTTCAATACCGGCGTTGCGTCTTGAACTTGCAGGTCTACAACTCAGAATATAGAAGGGATAAAAAAGACAAGAATAAAACAATGGAAAATTTTGTATTAATCAAAGACTTTCTCATACTAGTCCCCTCCATGCCTATGGACTTAAAAGAGCAATGAAGTCTAAGAGAAAATCCCGTTTCACTTACAGCGGGGGGCGGGCTCAATGCCAGCCCCCCTTTGCTTTATTACTTTAAGTACAAATCAGGTCTTACAGAGCACCAAGAAAATTAGCGATTGCATCCACTTGTTCAAGTGAAAGACCGAATTGCATATTAGCATCAATAATCTCCTGTGCCGTTGCTCCGACAACATTCGGACCAAGCCCGGTTCCCATGGCGTCTACGCCGTGACAGAATGCACAGTTGTCCTCATAGAGTATTGCCCCAACAAGAGGAGGAACTTCACATTGAGGAATGTCCACACACATATCTTCAAAGTCTACTATGCCGTCAAGCGCAGCACATTGTGCAAAACTTTGGCCTTCCACGCAGTTGCCCGGCTCTATTTGACAGCAGCCTATAGGCACAACTAGATTACATGCAGGAATGGCCTCACACATAACTAATGGGGTAAACATACCGCCTTCATCTGCGCAACCTTCTATACCTAGGGATTCTGAGCAGTTGCCCGGCTCTATTTCACAGCAGCCGGCGTCAACAAGCGGTTCACATGTCATAATATCATCACAGAAAAATTCTGTGTCTAGAACGCCGCCCTCAATATCACATTCTAATTGAGTTTGGTCTTCCACGCAGTTGCCCTCTCCTATTACACAGCAGCCTTCAACTGGCGCGTCACAAGCAGGAACGTTCTCACAAATTTTTCCTTTTTTTAGGTCGCCGTCGAGAAGATTACATTCATCTTTATTAAAGTCTTCGAAGCAGAGGGGTCCCCCATCTATTACACAGCAGCCCTTATTATTTCCTCCGCTACTATTGCCACTACAGCCGCCTATAGTCATAAAAGCTAATGTCACGAACAATAACGGTACTACTAGAAACTTAATATATCTCATACTCTTAATTCCTCCTTTAGAAGATTTAATCCCATTATACAAGAAATGACAACACAACACAACCTCTTTCTGGCAGGAAGCTTTTACAAAGTATGCGTACGCAATTCAAGGGGCAACTTTAATGATGGATTGTTAATAAATGCCGGTTATCGAGGTACGCCTTATACGTCTCCTCAAGTGGATATCAGGCGTATAAGGCCGAATAGCTTGTTGAAATAGTTAATCGGGAGATAAGGCGAAGACCTCACATTCCAAGTAGGCCATGTTAAATCTATGTTTTATTAAACGTGTAGATAATAAGCATGAAATGCTCATCCTGTATTTCCTTCGTTACTACCCGCATTGTACACTTTCTTGAGTGATACAACTACCGAATCGCATCCACCCGGGGAGGTGTTTGTTCCCACACGGCTTCGAACCCCTTATCAGAGGATAAGAAGTTAATAGTTTCAGCTGATAAAAATCTCGCTATACTTAAGAGCTTAGCACCTGAGGTAAGGGAATTACATGCGCTTTTTGCTGGATATGCCTGTTGAATAGAAACGTCAGCCAATTCTATAATCTACCATTAAGGTATGGAAGAAACTGCAAGTTTTAATTTGAAATTCTTTAAACAAAAAATCTTCTATGTTTTTATTAGAAGCGGGAAAAGAAGACGTATTTAACTGTCTCCTTTTCCCGCTTTTTAATTTAATTTAACAAATGAAACAAACACTAAGGAAGCAAGAAATCCAGAAGCAACCTAGTGTTGCCAACGTGGTTCTTACCGTCATTATCCATAAGTGCTACACCAAACACATATTCCTCGGCGATGTCGAACTGTGTATCATCGTCGTGTGTGGTATCAAGTTCTCTAGTCATTACAACGCAGATTTCGTCCTGCTCGAATTTATACTTGTTTAAACGTACGTTAAAGTCAGGAGCCTGCGATTCTGTAATATTGACAAGAGCATCGATTCCGGCCTCAGAATAATTGAGCTCGCTCATTGTTGTGACATCTGCTGCGCTTCCCGAAGGCATCATCAAGTAGTAGCCGGGTGTCCCCCAGAAAGCGAATGTCCTTAATCTTAAATCCGCTTGATCCGGAGCACTGAGAGCAAGATAAGCCGCCGAACCCGGATGAGTACCCGCGGCAATAAGACCATCAAGTTCCGCATCGGATAGGCGTCCGAACTTCTTAGTATCAAGAGCCGGTCCTACTCCACCCTCGCCGTTTACGCCGTGACATCCGACGCAAAGGTTTGCCAGATACAGTACTTCTCCATTATCGGCGTCTCTTCCTACCACATCGAAAGTGTGTCCATCGAGGAGAATGAAGGAAGAATCGAGCGTTTCACCAGTCCTCGGACCAAAGGTAATCATTTGCTCTGTTCCGTCCTGGATCACCATAGGTCCGCTTCTGTTGGTGTCACCACCCCTGTTTCTTTTTTCAATTCCAACACCCGCGTCTGTTTGACGGCCGCCTTCAGGATCTGCGAATTGGTCATTGACATATCCCACAGGTTCGCTGCGTGAGGTTTTCCAGTGCCAGATATCTACTTTTCCGGTTTCAGGACGCATATCAAGCTCCACACCCTCAACCGCTACATTATGGCATGCTGCGGCGCAGCCTACATCTTCAAAGGTTCCAAACTCGCTTGAGGTGCCTGGAGTGATTTCAAATGCCAAGCCTATCTTATCGTCGTTTAACTGAGAGGTATAGCCGAATGGGTCGTCCGCTTTTTCAGGATCCGAAGGTCCATTATAGAGCGCTCTTCTGCGGTCTAGATTGAAAATCACATCATCCCAGCGTGCTCTTATATATACTTCACTGCCTCCAGTTGTATATAGCGCAGTTAACCTGAGATTAGCATCGTCTCCCCTATTAAAAGTCGTTGTACCGCCGAAAGTTCCGGACATATTTAATTGACCGTCTCCATAGAGCATTCCGGCATCAACTGTACCGGTTGCAACGGAAATTTCTTGCGCCTCATCCCAAATCGGGTCTTCGCAATCTACAGGCGCTTCCGCCGGATCAATTGGAATAGCACTTAAGTTTTCCGAAGGCGGACCACATTCAACAACGTCCTCACACATAACTCCTAGTTCTAGAACGCCGTCATCAAGATCACATTCTAATTGAGTTTGGTTGTCATCGCAGTCCTCGGGCCCGATTACACAGCAGCCTACATCAGGAACTATCCCACAAGCAGGAACGTTCTCACACATTTTTCCTTTTTTTAGGTCGCCGTTATCAATATCACATTCCTCTTTATTTAAGTCTTCGATGCAGATGGGCCCCCCAGCTATTACACAGCAGCCTTCCTTATTTCCTCCGCTACCACTGCTACTACAGCCACCTATGCTGCCCATAACTACGAAGATTGAACTTATCAATAATAACAAGGTAAGATTCATGTTTTTTCTTAACATCTTAACCCTCCTTTATTTGGGGTACAGTTTTTAATTTTCTATAAGCTTCTTAACCATGGAAAGGTATAAAAAATCAAAACCATCTACTTAGATTTTAAAAAATATTTAGGTAATGTCAATGGAGAACTTTAGTGTTAATCGATTTAATTAGAGGAAACAACAAATTTGATTCTATTAAGAGAAAGATTCTATTGAGACAAGGATTCTCTAATCTCCAAAACATTGATTGCTTGTTGTCAGAAAATAAGACATTTTTGTTTTGTGACAAAGAAGTAATATCCTGTGATCTCAGCTAGTTATGTATGGCATGAAATTTGAATATTGATACAATATGATCGAGCGAGCGGAAAGGGTAAAAAAAGAAATAAAAACGATATTCAGCCCGGAGGCTGAGAAGCCGTCTAATATTGCGAAAGAGCACACAAATCTCTACATTCAGGCCTGTGAGGTCTTCGGATCGTGGCGTAATGCGATAGAGGCATGCGGGATAGATTATGAAAGCACCAGAAACAACTAGAAATGGAACAGGGAAAAGATTCATAAAGAAATTAAAAGACTGAAGCAGAAACGTTTCAGTCTGAGGCCTTCCGTTCTGAGAGAAGAGGGGCTGATAACTCTAGTCTCGGCCGCTGAATATCATTTCTGCTCATGGCGAAGAGCAGTTGAGGCTAGCAGATGTAATTACTTAAATAGCAGAAATTCAATCCTGAAGTGTAAATTCCATAAGAATGTGTAAAAGTTCAGACACATATGAGACAGTATGGGAACAGAGATTCAGAGCCCGTTGACCTGGTGGTAGATTTAGTGCGCCTTTGTTTCAAAACAAATCCTGTTCTTAAGAAAGTTCCGTAAGTAAAATCGTGTTATGTTTCTCAGGCTTGTTTTGATAAACCCTAAGGAAAGGTTTTTCTGAGCTTTCTCGATGAAAGGATCAAATGGGCTACTTTGACACTTCGTATATAAAATAACTCCGGGTCCCTTTATTTTTTAATTTGTCTAGAGATATATAGAAAAGGCTGCTTTATAAGAAAGAGTAAAACGGTGCGGCTAAAGATGAGTGAGAAGAAGAATCTAAAATCTCCAGGGCTGAGATAAATCTGAAATTGCCACACTCCCATTTCCGCGTTTAAGAGTACGGTATCTCCCACTATTCGAGCATTATCTTTTATAGATACATCCAGATCTCCGGCTGTGCTAGAAACCTTCACTCAACACCTCCCTTTGGATGAATATTTATTAAGCTTTATTCGAACTACGCTCAAGGTGTTTAAATAATTTCTCGGCCGCTTCCTCGCCCGAACGGACACAATCGGGAATTCCAACCCCACTGTAAGCGTTACCCGCAAGCTCCATACCCGGATACCGCTCAGCCCTTTGGTTGATCCGCGCTATTCGCTCGAGATGACCGACAGCGTATTGCGGCATGGATTGGAGGTTTCTTTTTACCATGGAAAAAAGCGGCTCGGATGTAATGCCCAAAAGAACCGACAGTTTATTGTGTACGGCGCCGCTGAGGTAAGAATCGTCTTTGTCGTGAACCTCTTTACTTATATCCTCTCCCATAAAACAGCGAAGAAGCACAGTCTCAGGCGGCGCGCGCCCGGTAAACTTGAGACTGCTGAACGAGCATGCGCTAATCGGCAGGCTTTCTATTTTCGGAACGACGAAGCCCACTCCGTCAAGGGGGTGTGAAATATCTTCCCGTTTGTATAAAAGGTTTACGACTACAGATGAAGCATATTTGATTTGAGACAAATAATCCCCCAAAAGAGGGTCAAACCCCTTTACCAAACCGGATGCATAAATTGTGGGAACGGCGATAACAACTCCGTCCGCATCGATAGACTCATTATTGTTTGTTAGTATTTTCCAAGTGTTCCCAGCGGTCTCGATTCTTTTAACTGGTTTATTTAGCTGTATATCCCCCTCAGGGAGACTGGATGCCAGAGCGTCGATGAGCTCTCCCATGCCTTCTCTAAAAGACACAAACTGGTTGTATCGGGGGGTATTGTCTTTCGTTTTAACTCCGTTTCTAGATTGTGCGGCCATTCTCATTGCCATTATCAAGCTTCCGTGCTTTTCTTCCATCTCTGCAAACTGTGGCAGTGCGGCCCGGACGCTGAGATTCTCAGGACTAGCGCCGTAAATCCCGCTGACGAGGGGTTGAACAATCAGATTGAACGCTTCGCTCCCGAGTCGGCGCGTAAAAAAAGACTCCACGCTCTCGTCCTCTTTTGATTTTCTCCGGGGCAGTACTAAATCAAGGGACATCCGAAGTTTGCCACGGAGTGAAAATAACGGAGAGAAAACAAAAGGCGCCAGTCGAGTTGGAGCAAACGAAAACCCCTCGGGCATTGGCATCAGTCTGTCGCGCCGGGCCACGAATATGCGTCTGGATTTGTCGCTGGTTTCTATTAATCTTGATTCCATGCCCAGCCGGAGGCAAAGATCGAGCGCCCATGGCTTTGTAGTGATAAATGAGTCGGGGCCCCCCTCGATCAGCAAACCGTCCGTTACTTTTGAGGAAATCATACCGCCCAGCCTACCGCTCCTTTCAAGCACAATGGTCTCGGTGTCAAGACCGCTCTTTGCGCTTAATTCAGATAAACGGTGTGCCGCGCTTAGACCGCTTACACCTCCTCCTATAACAATTATCCGGACAGGTTTGTTTTTAGATGTTTGCATAAGTTTTTCCCAATACGGCATTAAAGCGTCTAAGCGTTAATCCCTATATCCTCATATCTTCGGAATCGTTCCTGAAGTTAATTTAACACAAGACCAAGCTCAGTTGAAATAGTGCAAAAGCAGTGCCAGTGCAATTGTCTTATCCTGCAGGGTTTTTTGGTTATGGAATATGTAAGGTGTCAGAAATTCATACAAAAAATCCTATTTTTTATTGAGTTATCAAAGATACCGTTCATACGGTAATCGGAGTTACTGTACTCCTTAATCAAGTATTTTCGCTTAAATGCACAAAATTTCCCACAGAACGCTCTGACTGGCATAGGAATTGCACTATAAACTTTTATGAATAGAAATGGTCATGACACTCGAAGTGCAATGATGAAAAAACTACGGGATATCGATTTTTCCGTCTCTCCCTTTATCGTTATCTGGGAAATCACGCAGGCCTGTGATCTTGCGTGCCGCCACTGTAGAGCGGAAGCGATAGACTGGCGCGACCCCCGGGAGCTTACTACAGAGGAAGGGTTGGATCTAATTGATCAGGTTCATTCGATGGGAGCGCAGATAATGGTATTGACCGGAGGAGACCCGGCAAAGAGGGGCGATATCTTTGATTTGATCCGTCACGGCTCTGAGCTTGGACTCAGAATGGCGACTATTCCGGCCGCTACCGAAAAGCTTACTCCGGAGCTGATCAAGAAGCTAAAGGCGTCTGGGCTCTCTCAGATTGCGCTCAGCCTCGATGGCCCGAACGCTGAAGTTCATGACACTTTCAGGGGCGTTCAGGGGGCATTCGAGCTGACAATGAAGGGCGCTCAATACATCCGAGAGGAAGGGATTCCTCTTCAGATCAATACGACCTTCAGTGAATATAATTTTGATTATTTCGACGAGATCGCGGCACTTGTAAAGTCTCTTGGTGTCGTCTTCTGGGAGGTTTTTTTCCTTGTTCCTATGGGCAGGGGGAAACTCTTAAAACAGATGTCGGCCCGGAAGTTTGAAAACCTCTTTGAAAAACTCTACAACTTTTCAAAAGAGGTCGATTTTATAGTAAAGATTACGGAAGCGCAGCACTACAGACGATACGTCATTGAACAGGAGAAGCAAAATCTGTCTATGGGAGAGAGTCTTGAAGTGAAGCTGCCCGACCGTATGACGCGTGATTTCGGACCCGGCGGCAGCATTGGGCACGCTCCAAAAGGCGTCAATGCGGGTAACGGCTATGTCTTCATTTCCCACATCGGGGATATCTATCCGAGCGGGTTTCTGCCACTTAAGACCGGGGACGTGCGTAATGACTCTCTGGCTGATATTTACAGTAACCATGAGGTCTTCAGGCTTCTCCGAAATTCGGACTGCCTGTTAGGCAAGTGTGGGTTGTGCGAATATAGAACCGTCTGCGGCGGCTGCCGTTCACGCGCCTACGCAATGACGGGCAACATCATGGCGCCCGAGCCCTTCTGCGTCTATAACCCACGGAAATCTGTATCTAAGTAATTAAACTGGCCCCCTGATACGGATCTCCGAGTTACTAGTCATCCCTTACCAGCCAATCCATAACAAGATGTATAGTGTAAGAAAAGTATTACTATGAACCTTGACTTTGAGGATTACTACTGACGACTATGACAAAAAGTGACAGGAATTAAAAACTAGACAATATAATATTAACGACCAAGTTAAGAAACACCTAAAAGCTGATGAAACATTCAAAGTCACTGTAAATACAGTCTTTTCGATAGCAAGTATGGCTTATGAGCTTTTTGAGAGTTCGAAAATAGAGCAAAAAAGGAAGCTTATCAACTATGTGTTTGCGAACTTGGAATTAGAAGGTGTAACCCTCCGTTATTCTTTGAAAAAGCCCTTTGATTTGATGGTTGATTGTACTACTTATAACGATTGGCTCCGGAGGAGGGATTCGAACCCCCGACCTAGTGATTAACAGTGCTAAAACAATACATTGTGTTAATTTGTGCTTGAATGTTCTTAGTTGCGTAACTACCTGTGAACTCTAATATAATTTGTAATGTTGAAGAAGAGTCTTAAGTGTCTAACTGTTATATAATGTGTTTTGAGGAGGTAAAGACCGTCCCCAAAACCGTACCCAGCTAATCAAAGCAATTTAATTGAATTTACTTTAAAGACAGTTCAGCTAGGAGAGGTTTACTTGAAAAGTGTAATTTCAAGGAACAAGGGATATTTCAGAGCTAACTTACGGGTTATAGGGAATACTATAAACACAATGCCAAAATATTCGGGAGATAGATTATGAAATTAGATATCTATACAAAATTAGTATTAACAGTAATCGCATTGGGTTTGTGGGGGCTCTTACTTCAGCCTTTAATTATGCCGAAAGAGGTTGGAGCATCATCGGCAATCATCGATGTGAACATCAAAGAGATTAATGGGAAACGAGTAAAGAGCATTCTGGATGTCAATGTGGAACAAGTGAAAGGTCAAAATATTTATAATTACGCTATACCGGTCGAACTAAAGAACTGACAAGTGTTCTATTGCATACCCTCTATAGGGATAACTGGAAGCTTTATTGACTATGAAACTGAGATTCCAATCTCTACTTAGAAGCTTTTAGTATGGGAAGGGTTCTAATCATTTTTCGCTCAAGACTTCGACTTTTATTTCCACCACCCTACCCTGCAAAATTTCGACATACTACTATGTGACTTTTGAATCAAAGATTCTTGAGTATAGATAAAGGTATGGAGTCGTAATTTCAATTCAAAACTATCATGGCTGTCATGTGATTTTAAGCAATATATGCGAACCTAATAACCTATAACAAGTAGATACGGGTAGGATTGATGGTAGAGGTACCTGTAAGTTATTGGAAGATAGGCAAACGTGTACTGCTCCCCATTAAGAACGAAGTATAGTTAAATTGGTAAATTTCTCTTAGAAATAAGGAGCTGTTTCCAAATAAAACTGTTAAAATATAAGCTATGGGCAAAGGGCATAAGTTGCTAGATGAAGATATAATTGTTTTAGATGATTCTAATTTAGTTAGAGATATAGGCAAATTGCGTGAAAAAGCGAAAGAAGAAGCTGGTCAAATAATTGTCACACTTCAAGCAAGAAATGATTATTCAGGTTACTATCATAGAATAGACCTTTTCAAGGTACCACAATCATCTTCAGTTAATACATATAAATTTGAAATTCAGTTGCAAGAATATTCCCCAGAAAGATATTATACAACTAATATTGTTTCTTCTGATTCCATCAAATTACTATTTAATTTTATAGAAAGGATGAACTTACCTATAAATCCTTACCAAGAATCATGGGAAGATACTTCTTCTTATTTATTGTATATACATAATCAAAAATATGAATGGTGTGACCCTATACCTGAGGGATGGGAACCACTTGAATTGATTGTAAAGTGGATAGAAGTATTATCAGAACTCAATAAATTTAGTAAGTATTGCCAGAAAAAGAGTAGGCTAGAAAGGTATAGGATATTAAACAAGAAACAAGTATTTCATTATGATTTACCTAATAACTATAACGTACTACTAAAAAAAGTAGTACCAGCTGGAATGTTTTACAGAATTAAAGAAGCAACTGATTTCGTTAAAATGGATAACTTGTATATTGAACTCGAAAGAGAATATACAAATGAACATGATTCGAATGTGACCTGCCCCCCTATAATAGGTCCATAAGTTAAGATATTTTTTTGATAGAAAACCCTATACATAGGAGGTCATTATAATGGGCAGGAAACGCTACACCCCAGAGCAGATAATAAGGCATTTAAGACAAGCAGAAGTACTTTCTTCTGAGGGCAGGAATTTGCCTGAGATATGCAGAGAGATAGGGGTAACAGCAAACACTTATTACCGCTGGAGGAAGGAATACGGAGGTATGCAGGTCAATCAGGCAAAACGTTTAAAAGAGCTAGAGCGAGAGAACTCAAGACTCAAGAGAGCCGTAGCAGACCTTACACTGGATAATCAAATACTTAAGGAAGCATCAGAGGGAAACTTCTAAGCACCGAACGTAGACGCAGATGTGTAGTGCATATACAGCAAAAGCTAGGGGTATCAGAGCG
>Ga0307380_10001374_pt1 | contig 35779 bp, 27 predicted proteins | sample UN3MG_FD_202239 | JGI IMG/M metagenome (GOLD analysis project Ga0307380, IMG submission 202239) | Soil microbial communities from Risofladan, Vaasa, Finland - UN-3 | ecosystem: Environmental > Terrestrial > Soil > Coastal area > Acid sulfate soil | place: Finland: Risofladan, Vaasa | collected...
TTGGGCCACCAGTTCTCGTACATGTTGCCTTCGCCGCCCCAGGCCCCGCCGCCGTGGCGACCGACGGGGAAGTGCCAGGCGAGGATGAACGTGACGGTGCGGCTGGCGCCCGGTTCGAGCTTGAGGGTCGAGGTGAGGGCGCCGTCGGCCTCTTCGCCGGTCCCAAGGACGGCGAGGGCCATGCTCCCCAGCTTGACCCCGGTCATGTCGAGGATGGTCGCGCGCTCGGTGCGTCGCACGCGATTCTTGTGGTCCTCCGTGCCCACGGCATTCCGCTGCTCGGCGACCACGGCCGCCTTGATCGGCTTGTCCGTGGGGTTCTTCACGGTGATGTTGTAGATGGCGCAGGGGATGGCGGAGTCTTTGGTGTCGAGCGGAATAAGGGGGTTGAAGGTCTCGAGGCTCACCTTGACGGGCAGATCGGGGTCGTCGAAATCGTACCAGCCGAAGGGGTATTCGCCACGGAAGGTGAGGGACTTCATCGCGGCGAAGGCGCCGGCGGCCTCGGTCTGGAGCGCCTTGAGAATGGGCTTGTCGCCCTGGATGCGAATGGCGAAGAAGCTGTCGGGCAGGCCAGTCTGGGTCATGTTGTTGAAGATCTGCCAGACGGGCCGCGTGGCCTTGCCGTCCATCTGGATCGAGCCGGCGCCGATGCCGCCGACGGGCAGGCGAATGGCGCCGAGTGTCTCCTCCTTGTAGACCCGCGCTTCGCCGCGGGCGAAGAGCCGCTCGTCGGTCAACAGCTCGGCCAGCTCTTTCTTGCGGACCTCTTCGCGGGCGAGGCGCTCCTTCTCGGCGAGGGCGGCCAGCTCCTCGCGGGTCATCCGCTTCCTCGCGCCCATCGCGTCCATGTGCCGCTCGATGTCCACGACCGAGAGCACGCGGGAGTAGATGGCCACCTCGTCCATCGCCCCCTCGTAGTGCTCGACGCCGTTGAGGCCGGCCGCGCCGAGCAGGAGGGGCAGGCCCTTCTTCTCGAAGCTGATCGTGCCCGCCCCCGCGAACTGGCGGCAGGGCAACCCGTCGAGGTAGAGCTTCAGGTCGTTGCCCGCGCAGGTGAGGACCAGGTAGTGCCACTCGCCGCGCCGAAGCTGTCCCGCGGCGGGGGCGAAGCGGACCACCGCCTTGCCGTTCCAGAAGGCGAGGCCCGTGTAGTCGTTCCAGATGTGGAGGCTGAGGCGGGTCTCGCCGCTGCTCTTGCGTTTGCAGATCAGGCAGGGGTTGCCCTGGCCGCCGGGGGCGAAGGTGGGCTTGAACCACAGCTCGATGCTCGTCGTGTCGAGGTCGAGCGCGGGCGCCTCGCCCATCGTCACGACTTGCTTGGCGGCGAGCAGAATGGCCTTGCCGCCGTTCGGCCCGTCGGTGAATTCCGCCTGGCCATTCCGCACCTCGCCCTTGAGCGCGCCCCTGGCATCGGCGAGGTCCCCCTCGAAGCGCCATTGGGCCGCCAGCCCCGGCTCCCTGGCCGCGAGGCGGCCGAATGCCTCCGCCCCTGTCTCGCCAGCCAGCGCCACACCCAAGGCGATCACGCAGACGCCCAACATCGCTCGCCGCATCGAGGCATCCTCCAACGATTCCGCGTGCAGGTATGCACGCCCTACCATCACAAGAGGTCGAGCAGCTCTGTCGGCTTCTCGATAAGCACCTTGGCTCCCGCGGCACGCAACTCCTCGGCGGTGCGGAAGCCCCAGAGGGCGCCCACGGCGAACATCCCCGCGGCGTTCGCCGTCTGCATGTCCGTGTTCGTGTCGCCGAGATAGAGGAACTGCCCGACGGGCACGCCCAGCGTGGCGACGATCTGCCGCACGCCGGCCAGGTCGGGCTTGGGCGGAACGGTCGTGCTCTGCCCGATGACGGCGTCGAAGCGCCAGTGCGGCAGGAGCTTCGCCACGCAGAGCTTCGTCGAGTCGTCGGGCTTGTTCGACAGCACGGCCATTTTCACGCCCCGCGCGGCCAGTGCACCGAGCAGCTCGGGCACGCCGGGGTAGGGCCGCGTCTTGTCGGCCCAGTGCTCGCCGTAGATGCGGCGCATCAGGTCCATCGTACGCCCGACGGTCGCCTCGTCGCGATGGGCCTCGGGCAGGGTGCGGACGATCAGGTTCGTCACGCCGTCGCCCACGAAATACCTGTAGGCATCGAGCGGGTGGGGCGGGAAGCCGAGCTGGGCGAGCGCGGCGTTGGTGGAATCCGCCAGGTCCTCCAGCGTGTCCAGCAGCGTTCCGTCGAGGTCGAACAGCACGGCGCGGTAGTTCACGGAAGCTCCTAGCGGGTTCGGAACAGGATGCTCCGCAGCGACTTGGGAGGAAGCGCGATCGTGGCCGAGCCGACCTTCTTCGTCCGCTCCTCGGACGCCAGGTTGTGCAGGATCACCTCGCCATTGGCGAGGAGCGTGGCGTACACGCCGTCCCACGCCGTGTCCACCTCCTGAGCATCGGCCTTGCTCGGGTCGAGCTTGGAGAGGTTGTAGACCACGTCCCGCAGCAGCTCATAAAATGTCTGCCGGGCCTGCGGGGGGCTTCCGCCCCCGGCCCAGGCGATGGCCCAGCCCTTGCCGTGGGGCATCGCCCAGGCGGCGGGGAGGTCGCCCGCGACGAGGAGGGGACGGGCCTTCGGGTCGAGGTCCGTGACGGCGGTCGCGACGCGCCGGTCCTGGTACGCCGCGACATGGGACAGGAATCCAGGCTCCTTGGCCGTGATGCGATCGGCCGCGGCCGGTTCGGCGAGGGTTCGCAGTTGGGCTTGTGGCGGCAGGCCCAGCAACTCGCGGCCGAGCTTCGTCTCGCCCTCCACGTCTCGCACGTCCTGTGCGCCAAACCGCACCAGGACGCCGCCGTCTCCGAGCCATCGGGCGATGCGGTCGAGGGTGTCGTGCTCGACGAAGTCGCCTTCGAGCCAGACGAGCACGCGATAGCCTTTCAGCCCGTCGTCGGCGATCAGCTCTTCGTCCACCACGTCGTAGTCCATCACGTCGCGGAGGGCGGCCCCCATCTCGGCGAGTTGCCGCGGGTAGTTCTCTCCTTGCCGCAGGCGGTGGTGGGTGGTCGGGAAGAAGAGCGCGACGTCCACAACGGGCGTCTCGCGGGTGAGGAAGCTTGCGTACTGGCGGAAGACCCAGGCGGCGTTCACGGGGTTCTGCCCCCAGTCCCAGAAGCCGTAGTTGCCGCAGGAGATGGCTTCCATGATGCGGCTGACCTCGCCCTCGGCGCTGATGGCGCTGGGCGGCTCGAGCCAGTGGGGCACGCCGTAGACCTTGCAGGGCGTGGCGATCCGCTTGATCATGGCCGGGTAGCCCTGGGCGAAGGGCTGGAAGCCGCCGTGCGTCGAGCGGATGTGGACGCCGTGCTTCTTCGCCACCCTGGGGATGGCCGTGGTATCCTGGCCGTAAACCAGGCTCTCGTTGCCGCCGCCGACGGGGAGGAGGAGCAGCGATTGCGGGAAGTGCTTGCGCGCGATGCGGCAGACCTCGCCCGTGAAGGCCGTCATGCTGTCGTAGTACCAGCCGACGAAGTCGAGCCAGTACCAGCGGCTCTGGGCGGAGCCTGCGACCGGGCCCTTGCCGTAGGCGGCGGGGGGGTAATCGAGGGCGTCGAACGAGGCGAACTGCGTGCCCCAGGCGGCGTTGAGCTTTTCGGGGCTGCCGTACTTCTGGCGTGCGAAGCGCCGGAAGTCGGCCCGCGCCGCGTCGTCGCCACACCAGTAGTCGGCCAGGCCAGTCCCTTCCGGTCCGAAGCGCGTCCTCTCGCCGGGATGGAAGCCCATCGGGAACATCGTCTCGCCGAAATCGCCGTGGATGCCCAGGTAGATGGCGTACATGGGGTCGCTGCCGCTGCCGTAGTGCTCGGCCAGGGCCGCGTAGCCGTGCTCGAACCAGGGCACGATGTCGGGGCTCCAGAGCGACATGCAGGCCAGCTTTCGCTTAGACCGCAGGCCGATCGAGGGGACGAACTTCTCCCCTTTCCGATACCACTCGGGGGGCCAGTTGAAGTGGGGGAAGTACTGCCACTTGAGGCCGGCCCGGCGCGCCGCGGCCAGCCCCGCGTCGGCGCTTGTCCAATCCCACTTGCCGGGCTCCACCTCGTTGACCGTCAGGTGGTCGGAGTCGGTCTGGATGCAGCAGAAGCCCAGCGACTTGACCAGGCGGTTGCGGCGGTCGTCCATGACGCTGGTGCCCAGCTCCATCGGATCGCCCGGCTTGCCGGCGCGCTCGACCGGCTTCGGGGGCGGGGGCCGGGGCGCGAGCCGAGCGACGTCGCCTGGCGTCACGAGCCGCTGGGGATAGACGTCGCGGTCCGTGACCAGGATGGCATCGAGGTAGAGCAGGTAGGCCCGCTCGGCGTTGTTGCGCCGCTCGTTGACGCGGACGGCCAGCGTGTGCTTGCCCGCGGCCAGGGCGGGCGAGGCGAGCAGAACCCAGCCCATGGCGTTGGAGACGCCGAAGCGGGCCACGGGCTCCTCGACGCACTCCGGCGTGAAATGGCTCCAATCTCCCGCGTCCAGCCGCCACCAGAAGTTGCTGGTCAAGGGCGGGAGGGAAGGGGCCAGCCAGAGGTGGAACTCGCCCGCCTTGTTGACGGCGAACGGGAACGTCGCGTGGTAGCCCTCCCCTGGCGGGGCGGCGTCCTTCCACAGCCGCAGGATCTGGTCCCCGCTGACGATTTTCTCGAACCGGGCCGCCTCGTTGAACGAGTGGTCGGCCGAGCTTTCGGCCTCGATGAAAAGGTCCTCCGCGCGCAGCGAAGTGCCGAACAGCGCCGCCGCGGCCAGAAAGCTCATTCTGTGCATTTCACGCCCCTTCGGCCCCTGTGGCCCAGAGCACGCTCGAGGGCCGCGAAGGGCCCCGCAGCGGCAAAGGGATTGGCCTGGTTTCTTCCATACGCTCCGAGCTCACGACAAGCGGCCGGACGGCCATCTTGACGCCGCATTCGGCCAGGGCATCGAGCAGCTCGGGGATGCCGGGATAGGGCCGCGTCTTGTCGGCCCAGTGCTCGCCGTAGATGCGGCGCATCAGGTCCATCGTTCGGGCGACCGTCGCCTCGTCGCGATGGGCCTCGGGCAGGGTGCGGAGGATCAGGTTCGTCACGCCGTCGCCGACGAAATACCTGTAGGCATCGAGCGGATGGGGCGGGAAGCCGAGCTGGGCGAGCGCGGCGTTGGTGGAATCCGCCAGGTCCTCCAGCGTGTCCAGCAGCGTTCCGTCGAGGTCGAACAGCACGGCGCGATGCTCCAATGCATGGCCCTTTCCTGTGTTGTGCGGGTTGCTGGACAGTGTAGCAAATCGCCCGCGGGCCGGCCAGCGGCGTCCGCGTGAGCCAAAATGCCTTGACGCCCCGTCGGGAGGCGCTACAATGCTCGCGAGCGATCCGGTATCCACTTTGTGCGAGGTTGCAGAATGGTCAGGTTCCGCGAGCTGCTGGCTGCTGCACTTGGGGCAGCCGCGCTGTTCGTCCAGGCGTCCCGCGTGTCCGCGGCCGAGCCCTTGCCGATCATCCCCAGAGCGGCAGGCTTCGGCATGGAGACGCCCGCCGGCAGCGGGCGGCACCTCGATGTGCCCAGGACCCGCGTCATCAAGGTGACGAACCTGAATCCCAAGGGGCCTGGGTCGTTGCGCGAAGCGCTGGAAGCCGAAGGCCCGCGCGTCGTCGTGTTCGAGGTCTCGGGCAACATTGACTTCACGCCGTACGGCAGTCTCGCGATCCGGCATCCGTACGTAACGATAGCGGGTCAGGCCGCCCCCTCGCCCGGCATCACGCTGAAAGGCTGCGAGCTGAACATCAGCACCCACGACGTGCTGCTCCAGCACATTCGCATCCGCGTCGGCGACCTGCTGGACCCGAACCGGCCCGCGCGCGACGAGAAGAGCGGCTGGACGCAGTGGAGCGAGCGGGACTGCATGAAGGTCGGCGGCGACCGGGTCGTCGTTGACCACTGCTCGTTCAGTTGGGCGACCGACGAGAACGTGCAGACGCGGGGCAGCGACCTGACCTTCCGCCACTGCATCTTCAGCGAGGCGCTCGACAGCGCGAAGCACCACAAGGGCGGCCACTCCAGGGGGTTGCTCATCATGAACCAGGGCCCCGCCAATACGCGGAAAGAGGGCCAGCGGGTGGCGGTCATCGGCAGCCTCTTCGCGCACAACAAGGGGCGCAACCCCACCGTCAACGGCGGCGCGGAAGCGGTGATCGCGAATAACCTCGTTGATGACGCCCACTTCGCCATGAAGGGCGACTGCACGGCGAAGCGCGGGCACCAGTGGATCAGCGCCGTGGGCAACGTCGTCAAGCGGACCCGCTACCCCGTCGTCGCGAGGGCCATGCATCCCGACACCCGCTACTACTTCGCCCCCGACAACGTGTTCAACGGCAAGACATTCGCGTCCGTCGCCGAGGTGTGGAACGAGGTTTTCATGCCCTTCGAGCCGGGGGTTGCCGAGGCGTGCCGTGCGGGCAAGGCGCCCATCGCCGTGCCCGGCCTCGCGGTCAAGCCGGCGGCCGGGGTGGAGGAGTGGGTGCTGGCCAACGCCGGCGCACGCCCCGCCGACCGCGATCCGGTGGACGCGCGCGTCGTCAAGTCGGTCCGCGAGCAGAGCGGCTCTATCCCCTCCAGCCAGGAGGACGTCGGCGGCTGGCCGGACCTCGACGGGAAACAGCGCACCTTGACGCTCCCCGACAACCCGAACGGGGACGACGACGGAGACGGCTATACGAACCTGGAGGAGTGGCTTCACGCCTTCGCCGCCGAGGTCGAGGGAGCCGCGAAGTAGAGCACGCCGCAACCTGCCCGCCAGGCCATACGGAACCGCACCGGAGGCATGCTCCTCCTTCCTCTGTGCGCGGGGCATCTGCTATAATGCGGGCGGAGGAAGGCGAAGCCAATGCCCGACGATACGGCACGATATCGCGTCCACGTCCGAGGCACGGTGCAGGGCGTGGGCTTTCGGCCCTACGTCTATCGCCTGGCGCAGAGCCTGGCCCTGGCGGGGTGGGTGCGCAACGATTCCTCGGGTGTGGTGATCGAGGTCGAGGGGCCGAGGGAGCGCTGCGACCGCTTCGTCGAGCGTCTCGTGCCCGAGGCGCCGCCCGTGAGCGATATAGCCGAGGTGCGGCACGAGGCCATCGAGCCTGTGGGCGAGGCGACGTTCACCATCGTGAAGAGCGAGCGGCTGGCCGACGCGCTGGCCGAGATTCCGCCCGACATGGGGGTCTGCGACGACTGCCGCCGCGAGCTGCTCGACCCCGCTGACCGCCGCTACGGCTATCCCTTCATCAACTGCACGAACTGCGGCCCGCGCTTCACCATCGCCGAATCGCTGCCCTACGACCGGCCGTTCACCTCGATGAAGCGCTTCACGATGTGCCCCAACTGCCAGCGCGAGTACGACGACCCCGCCGACCGCCGCTTCCACGCCCAGCCCAACGCCTGCTGGGTCTGCGGGCCGCAACTCGCGCTGCTCGACCCCAAGGGCGAGCCGATCCAGACCGATGACCCAATCGGCGCGGTGGCCGCCGCGCTGCGAGAGGGCAAGCTCGCCGCCATCAAGGGCCTCGGCGGGTTCCACCTCGCCTGCGACGCGACGAACCAGGATGCGGCGCAAACCCTCCGCGAGCGCAAGTGGCGCGAGAAGAAGCCCTTCGCCGTCATGGTGCCCGACCTCGAGGCCGCCCGTCGCCTGTGCGACCTCACCGAGGCCGAGGAGCGCCTGCTCCTGAGCTGGCGCAAGCCCATCGTCCTCGCCCGCAAGCGCGAGGGACACCCCCTCGCCGAGGCCATTGCGCCCGCCAGCCAGTTCTTCGGCGTCATGCTGCCCTACACGCCCGTCCACGTGCTCCTGATGCAGCACGGCTTCGCGGCGCTGGTGATGACGAGCGCCAACCGCACCGACGAGCCGATCGCCATTGACAACGCCGAGGCGTTCGAGCGCCTTGGCTCGGTGGCCGACCTGTTCCTCGTGCACGACCGCGACATCATCCGCCGCTCCGACGACTCGGTGATGCGGGTCTTCCGCGGCGAGCCAATCGTCCAGCGCCGCGCGCGCGGCAACGTGCCGCGGGCCATTCCCGTCGGTGTCGAGGGTCCCGTCCTTGCGCTCGGGGGCGACCTGAAGAACACCATCTGCATCATCCGCAAGGGCCGGGCCTATCTGAGCCAGCACATCGGCGATCTCGACCACGCCGACGCCCTGGCCTTCTTCGAGGAGACCATCGAGCACTTCCAGGGCATCCTCGAGACCCGCCCGACCCTGGTCGCCCACGACCTCCACCCTGGCTATCACTCGACGGCATACGCGCGTCGCCTGAGCAACGTGGAATTGGTCGGCGTGCAGCACCATCACGCCCACGCCGTCTCGGTGATGGCCGAGCACGGGCTCGAGGGGCCGGTGCTGGGCGTGTCGCTCGACGGCACGGGCTACGGCGCCGACGGCAAGGTGTGGGGCGGCGAGGTCCTGGTCGCCACGCTCTCGGATTTCGAGCGGCTGGCGCATCTCGCCTACGTGCCGATGCCGGGCGCCGAGCGGGCGATCAAGGAGCCGTGGCGGATGACGCTGGCCTATCTCGGCGCCGCCTCGTTCCCCGAACTGGAACGGGCGGGAGTTGGTGCGCACGACCTCGCTGCGGTGCAGCAGCTTCTCGACAGGCAGGTCGCGTGCCCCGAGACCTCCTCGATGGGCCGCCTGTTCGACGGGGTGTCGGCGCTCCTGGGCATTTGCACCCGCGTGAGCTACGAGGGCCAGGCCGCCATCGAGCTCGAAGCGGCCGCCGATGCCCCCGACAAGGTCTATTATCCCTTCAACCTCGACGTGACTGCGACGCCGTGGACCGTTGACCCGCGCGAGATCGTGCGCACGGTGCTCGACGACCTGCGGCGGGGCACGCCCCGCGGGTTGATCGCCGCCCGCTTCCACAGTACGATCATCGAGTTGGTGCGAGCCGTGTGCGTCGTGGCCCGCCGCGAGCGGGGCCTGGACACGGTGACCCTCAGCGGAGGCTGCTTCCAGAACCTGCGCCTCCTCGAAGGCGCCACTGCTGCACTCGAGCGCAGCGGCTTCGTTGTCCGCTATCATCGCCTGGTGCCGACGAACGACGGCGGCGTGTCGCTCGGGCAGGCGGTGGTGGCGTTGGCGAGGATGCGTGACGCGTGACCCGTGACGCGTGAGAAGACAAGAGGAGAGGAAGCCCGTGTGTTTGTCCGTGCCCGCAAGGATTGTTGAGTTGACCGGCCGGCTCGCGGTGGTGGACGTGATGGGCAACCGCCGCGAGGCCGACGTGAGTTTCGTGGACGAGCCTCAGCTCGGCGACTACGTGCTCGTGCACGCGGGCTTCGCCATCGAGAAGATGACGCCCGAGGACGCGGCCGAGAGCCTGCGCATCTGGGAGGAGATTGCCAGCCTGGAAAGCGGCGAGCCCTTGGAGGAGGACGAGCCTTGAGTTCCCCTCCTCAGTCACGCGTCACGCGTCACGCGTCACGCGGCTCCGTGCCCGACCTGCTGCACCTCATCGCGGAGCGCGCCGCCCGGCTCGGCGGGCGCCCGGTCCGTTTCATGGAGGTCTGCGGCACCCACACGATGGCCATGTTCCGCAGCGGCATCCGCGCCATGCTGCCGCCGAACGTGAAGCTCCTCAGCGGCCCGGGCTGCCCCGTGTGCGTGACCCCGATGGGCATGGTGGATGCCGCGCTCGCGATCGCGCGGCGGCCCGGCGTGTGCCTGGCCACGTTCGGCGACATGGTGCGCGTGCCGGGCAGCGCCTCCAGCCTCGAGCGCGCGAAGGCCGAGGGGGCCGACGTGCGGATGGTCTATTCGCCGCTCGACGCGCTGAAGCTGGCCGAGGCCGAGCCGCGCCGCACCGTGGTCTTCTTCGCCATCGGCTTCGAGACCACCACGCCCGCCGTCGCGGCGACGGTGGCCTATGCCCGCGACCGCGGCCTCGCGAACATGCTTTTCCTCGTGGCCAACAAGGTGATCCCCCCCGCGATGGAGGCGATCCTCGCCGGCGGCGAGGTGAAGCTCGACGGCTTTCTGTGCCCCGGCCACGTGAGCGTGATCACCGGCTCGGCCATCTACGAGCCGCTCGCCGCAAACTACCGCGTGCCGTGCGTCGTCACGGGCTTCGAGGCCGAGGACATTCTCGAAGGCATCGCCATGCTCCTCCTCCAGGTCGTCGAGGCCGACCCGAAGGTCGAGATTCAATACAAGCGCTGGGTTCACCCCGAGGGCAACGCCAAGGCCCGCGAGCGGGTGGACGAGGTGTTTCGTCCCTGCGACGCGGCGTGGCGGGGCCTGGGCACCATCCCGATGAGCGGCCTGGAGCTTCGGCCCGAGCTTCGCGCCCACGACGCGCTCGAAGCCCTGGGCATCGAGGTCCCGCCCGAGTTGGAGAACCCCGGCTGCTCGTGCGGCGAGGTGCTTCGCGGCCTCATCGAGCCACCCGAGTGTCCCCTCTTCGCCGGCCGCTGCACCCCCGCCACCCCCGTTGGCCCGTGCATGGTCTCCACCGAGGGAAGCTGCGCGGCCTACTACAAATATGGGGAGCGCTGACTATGGAGCGCATTCTCCTCGCCCACGGCGGCGGCGGGTCGTTGACGAAGCAACTGATCCGTGATTTGGTGGTCGCCCGTTTTGGCAACCCCGCTCTCGCCCCTCTCTCCGACAGCGCGCTGGTCGAGCTTCCGCAGGGCCGCGTGGCGTTCACGACCGACAGCTACGTGGTGAAGCCGCTGCGGTTTCGCGGCGGCGACATCGGGCGGCTCGCTATTTCGGGCACGGTGAACGACCTGGCGATGGCGGGCGCGAGGCCGCTTTACATTTCGCTTGCCCTCATCCTCGAAGAGGGCCTGGCTCTCGACGACCTCGCAGCCATCCTCGATTCGGCGAAGGCCGCGGTGGATGAGGCAGGCGTGACTGTGGTCTGCGGCGACACGAAGGTCGTCGAGCGCGGCGCGGCCGACGGCTGCTTCATCAACACCTCGGGCATCGGCGTCATTTCCGAGGGCGTGAGCGTCGCCATGGAGCGCGCCGCGCCGGGCGACGCCATCCTGGTCAACGGCTCCATCGGCGACCACGGCGTGGCCATCATGAGCGCGCGCGAGGGCCTGAGCTTCGACACGCCCGTGTCGAGCGACGTCGCGCCCCTCGGGGGTCTCGTGGCCGCCGTGCTCGAGGCCGGCGGCGACGCGGTGCACGCGCTCCGCGACCCCACGCGCGGCGGGCTCGGGATGGTCGTGTGCGAGGTCGCCGAGGCGTGTCGTCACGACATCGAGCTCGACGAGGTGAAGATTCCCGTGCGGCCCGAGGTCCAGGGCGCGTGCGACCTGCTCGGCCTCGACCCGCTCTACGTGGCGAACGAGGGCAAGGTGGTCGTGGTCTGCGCCGAGGCGGTCGCGTCGAAGGTCCTCACGGCGATGCGGGCGCATCCGCTTGGCCGCTCGGCCGTCGCCATCGGCCGCGTGCTCGATGGTGCCAAGGGCCGCGTGACGCTGCGCACCACCATCGGTGGCCGCCGGGTCGTGGACCCGCCCTACGGCGAGCAATTGCCGAGGATATGCTGAGGCGTGACCCGTGACGCGTCATGTTCCGCGCCTCTCACCGGGGCCTGCCCTTTGCGTGTCGAAGACTTCGATTACGACCTGCCGCCTGAGCTGATCGCGCAACACCCGCTGGCGGAACGCGACGAGTCGCGGCTGCTCGTGCTGCGCCGCGATTCGGGCGCCATCGAGCATCGGCGCTTCCGCGACGTCGTCGAATACCTGGAGCCCGGCGACCTGCTGGTGCTCAACGACACGCGGGTCATCCCCGCGCGGCTGGTCGGCCGGAGGCCCACGGGCGGCCGCATCGAGGTGCTGCTCGTCGCGCCCGAGGGCGACGTGTGGCGCGCGATGCTCAAGGGCAGCGGCCGCGTGAAGCTGGGCGAGCGGCTCTCGCTCGAGGGCGGAGCGCTCACCTGCACCTTCTACGGCCGCCTGCCCGACGGGCAGGTGCACCTGGCCTTCCCGCTCGGCCCCGACGAGCTGATGGCGGCCCTCCAGCGCGTCGGCCGCGCGCCGCTGCCGCCCTACATCCGGCGGCCGCCCGAGGCCGACGCCGACCGCGAGGCCGACCTCACCCGCTACCAGACCGTCTACGCCGAGCGCCCCGGCGCCGTGGCCGCGCCGACGGCTGGGCTGCACTTCACGCGCGAGGTCTTCGCCGCGCTCGACGCGAAAGGCATTCGCCGCGCGACCCTCACGCTGCACGTCGGGCTCGGCACGTTCAAACCCGTCGTCGCCGAGCGCATCGAGGACCACGCGATGCACGCCGAGTGGTTCGAGCTGCCGGGCGAGGCCGCGGAGGCCGTCGCCGACGCCCGCGCCGCGGGCCGCCGCGTCGTCGCCGTGGGCACCACGGCCACGCGCGTGCTCGAGACCGTCGCCCGCCGGCCCCAGTGGGGCGCGGCGTCGGGCTGGACCGATCTCTTCATCACGCCCGGCTTCGAGTTCCGCGCGGTGGACGTGCTCGTCACGAATTTCCACCTGCCGCGCTCGACGCTGCTGATGCTCGTGGCCGCCTTCGCGGGCCGCGAGCGCGTGTTGGCCGCCTACGACGAGGCCCAACGCCTCGGCTATCGCTTCTACAGCTACGGCGACGCGATGCTGATCGTGTGACGCCGCGGTTGACGCGGCGAGGATTCCGGCTACAATCAGGGGTCGGAGCGTTTCCCCACCGCGGGAGACTGCCGGAGGAGGATCGTGCGTTGGGTCGGCTGGAAGACTTCCTGAAGTCGAAAATGCGCGGGCCGACCGATCCGCAGGCCCCCGAGGCGTCCGAGGCCCTGCCCTCCGCCGGGCCGGGCGTCGAGTTCCTGTGGCCCCAGGGCGCCCCCGGCGCCCTCGGCACCCGCGACGTGGACCGCCCGACCCTCACCCTGTGCCTGCCGCCGCCCGAGCTGGCCACCGGCGCCGGCGTCGTCATCTGCCCGGGCGGGGACTACTGGGACATCGCGGGCGACTACGAGGGGCGCGACGTGGCGCTCTGGCTCAACACCCTCGGCGTGGCCGGCTTCGTGCTCAAGTACCGCCTCGCCCCCAGCTACCACTACCCGAGCCAGCTCCAGGACGCCCGCCGCGCGGTCCGCCTCGTCCGCCACCGCGCCGCCGAGTGGGGCGTGAACCCCGCCCGCGTGGGCATCCTGGGCTTCTCGGGCGGCGGCCACCTCGCCTCGACCATCGCCACCCACTTCAGCGACGGCGTTCCCGACGCCGAGGACCCCGTGGACCGCTTGAGCTGCCGCCCGGACTTCGTCGCGCTGGTCTGCCCGGTCATCTCGTTCGCCTCGAAGTACACGCACGAGCCGACGCGCGACAACCTCCTCGGCGGCGACAGCACCAAGACGAAGCACCTCGAACGCCTCTCCAACGAGCGACAGGTCACCCCCGCCACGCCGCCGACCTTCCTCGTCCACACCGGCGACGACAAGGAGGTGTTGCCCGAGAACAGCGTGCTCTTCTATGTCTCCATGCGCCGCATGGGCGTGCCGGGCGAGCTCCACATCTACGAGAAAGGCGGCCACGGCTTCGGCCTCGCCACCACCGACCCCGCGCTGTCGAGCTGGACCCTCCGCTGCGCCGACTGGATGCGCCGCCGCGGCCTGCTCGAGAAGCCGGGCTGACCAGCCTGACCAACCTCCCGCGGGTTCCGGAACCCGCGGGAGGTTAACCGAGAAGGAGACGACGATGCTGAGCGAGGGCCCCTGGGGAGTTCTGCTGGTCGCGGTCGTGCTTGCGGCACTGGCCACGGGAGCCGACGCGGCGGAGCCAAAGGTCGAGCTGCTCTGGCCCGACGGCGCGCCCGGCGCCGTCGGCGACACCGACGCCGACAAGCCGTCGCTCACCATCTGGCTGCCGCCCGCCGACAAGGCGACCGGCGCCGCCATCGTCATCTGCCCTGGCGGCGGCTACGGCCACCTCGCCGTCGGCCACGAGGGCAAGGACGTGGCGGCCTGGCTCAACTCCTTCGGCGTCGCCGGCTTCATGCTCAAGTATCGCCACGCCCCCAAGTACAAGCACCCCTCTCCCCTCCTCGATGCCCAGCGCGCCATCCGAACCGTCCGCGCCCGGGCCAAGGAGTTCGGAGTTGACCCCGCCCGCATCGGCATCCTGGGCTTCTCCGCCGGCGGACACCTCACCTCGACCGCCGGCACCCACTTCGACGACGGCGACCCGAAGGCCAAGGACCCCATTGACCAGGTGAGTTGCCGGCCCGATTTCATGGTCCTCGTCTACCCCGTCATCTCCCTCACCACCAAGTACACCCACGGCGGCTCGAAGAACAACCTGTTGGGCAAGGACCCGTCGAAGGAGCTCGTCGAGAGCCTGTCGAACGAAAAGCAGGTCACGGCGAAGACCCCGCCCACCTTCCTCATGGCCACCAGCGGCGACACGGGCGTCCCGGCCGAGAACAGCGTGTTGTTCTACATGGCCTTGCGCGAGCACAAGGTCAAGGCCGAGATGCACATCTACCAGAACGGCGGCCACGGCTTCGGCCTGGCCCCAGGCGACCCCGTCCTCTCCACCTGGCCCGCCCGCTGCGAGGCGTGGATGAGGGTGAATGGCTGGCTGACGGCGGCGAAGTAGCTTCCGCTCCCAGGCCGGTAGAGATTCTTCGCTCCGTGCCACTTCGCTCAGAATGACCCCGGGACGAATGTCTGGCATGGACCCGTCGTGGTGGCGCCGTCGAGCGCACGGGTGTCCGCGGGTCCCAAGATGATCACCCCCCCTCACGGAGAGGCCTGATCACCTTGACGCAGCCCAGGGGCGCCTGGGCTCTGTGGCGTCACATGTCATTGCTGCTTCGTGGCTTATGGCGGCTGATCGCCTCCTGGTGGCCCCAGCGCAAGATGATCAACCCCCCTTGCGCGCGCGTGATCATCTTGATCATCTTGGGGAGGGGGGTTGAGGCCCTATCGCCTGGCGGCCTGCTCCTTGCGCTTCGCGATGATCTCTTCGGCGATGGCGAAGGGCACGGTCTCGTAGTGCTCGAAGTGCATGGTGAACGTGCCGCGGCCCTGGGTGGCGTTGCGCAGCTCGGTGGCGTAGCCGAACATGTTGGCGAGGGGCACGAGGGCCTTGACCTCCTGGGAAGTGCCCTGGCGCTCCATGCCCGTGATGTGGCCCCGCTTGGCGCACAGGTGGCTGGCAACCGCCCCCGCAAACTCGTCGAACGCGAGGACGCTCACGCTCATCACCGGCTCGAGCAACTGGGGGTTCCCGCGAAGGAATCCCTTCCGGAACGCCATGGCCGCGCAGGTGCGGAAGGCCAGCTCGGAGGAGTCCACCTCGTGGTACGTGCCGTCGGTGAGGACCACCCGCACGTCCACCACCGGGTAGCGCGACCAGGGGCCCTTGGCCATGGCGTCAATGATGCCGCGCTGGATGGCCGGGATGAACTCCTTGGGCACCCGGCCGCCCACGACCTCGCTGACGAACTCGAAGCCCTGGCCGGGGGGCAGGGGCTCGAGGGTCAGGACAACGTGGGCGTACTGGCCGCGGCCGCCCGTCTGCTTCACGTGCTTCTCGTTGATGTCCACCGGCGTTGTCAGGGTCTCGCGGTAGGCGACCTGCGGGGGGCCGGGCTGGACTTCGACGGCGAACTCGCGGCGGAGGCGGTCGAGGATGATCTCGAGGTGCAGCTCGCCCATGCCCGAGATGATCGTGTCGTCGGTCTCCGGGTCGTTGGCGACGATGAAGGTGGGGTCCTCCTCGGCCAGGCGGGCGAGGGCGCTCGACAGGTGGTCGGAGCTGGTGCGGCTCTCGGTGGCGACGGCGACGCTGAGGACGGGCGCCGGGAACTCGATGGCCTCGAGCACGATGGGGTGTTCCTCGGCGCACAGGGTGTCGCCGGTCACCGTGTCGGTGAGGCCGACGACGGCGCCGATCTCGCCCGAGTAAAGGGCGTCCACGATCTCCTGGCGGTTGGCGTGCATGCGCAGCAGGCGCCCGACGCGCTGGCGCTTGCCCTGAGTCGAGTTGAGCACGTAGGTGCCGGCGGAAAGGGTGCCGGAGTAGACACGGACGTAGATGAGCTTGCCGATGTGCTTGTCGGCGACGACCTTGAAGGCGAGTGCGGCGAGGCGGCCCCCGTCGTTGGGCGCGCGCTCGATCGGCTCGCCCTTGAGGCACACGCCGCTGATGGGCGGCAGGTCAATGGGGCTGGGCAGGTAGTGCACGACGGCGTCGAGGAGGCGCTGGATGCCCTTGTTCTTGAAGGCCGAGCCGCACAGCACGGGGCACACGAGGTGGGCGTGGGTGGCCTTGCGGATGGCGGCGCGCAACTCGGCCTCGCTGATCGGCTCGTCGGCGCAGTACTTCTCGAGCAGCCGCTCGTCCACCTCGCTCACCTTTTCGACCAGGTGGCGGCGCCAGCGCGCCACCTCGGCCCGCAGCCGCTCGGGCACGGGCTCCTCGTGGAACGTCGTGCCCAGGTCCGCGTCGTCGTAGTAGACCGCGCAGTTCTCCACCAGGTCCACGATCCCCACGAACTCGTCGTTCTCGATGTTCGGGATGACGACGGGGACGGCGTTGGCGCCCAGCTCCTTCTGGATCTGCCCGACCACGGCGAAGAAGTCGGCCCCCACGCGGTCCATCTTGTTGACAAACGCGATGCGGGGCACCTCGTACTTCTCGGCCTGGCGCCACACGGTTTCGCTCTGCGGCTCGACGCCGCCGACGGCGCAGAACAGGCCGATCGCCCCGTCGAGCACGCGCAGGCTGCGCTCGACCTCGACCGTGAAGTCCACGTGGCCCGGCGTGTCAATCAGGTTGATCCTGTGGTCGCGCCACACGGTGGTCGTGGCGGCGCTGGTGATGGTGATCCCGCGCTCGCGCTCCTGCGGCATCCAGTCGAGCGCGGTTGTCCCCTTGTCCACCTCGCCCACCTTGTGGGTCTTGCCGGTGTAGAACAGGATGCGCTCGGACGCCGTGGTCTTCCCGGCGTCAATGTGCGCCATGATGCCGATGTTGCGGACGCGGTCGAGCGAAAACTGCCGTGGCACGGACGCTTGTTCCTAACCAGAGACGGGCTGCCGAAGGCAGGCAGCCAACCAGTTCACGCGAGAACGTCGGTTTGCTCCACGAACGTTCCCGTCGCTCCTATTCTGGCTCATTGTCTGGGTAAGCAAGAGCAGGATAGGCTTGAGGCACATAGTGTACACGAAAGGCCGCTCGCTCTCAAGGCCCACGTGCTTGGAAGCTTTCGCTTTGACAGGGCCGGTTCGTCGAGCTACGATCACCGCGCGGCCGGAGCCGCTCGCATCGTCGCGTCGGACGCGTGCCGTGGCTGCCTGCGGAACTGCCCGGAAGGGCGAAGCGAGAGTGTCCATGACGGACCCGCCCATTCGCTGCCCGAAGTGCGACCAGGCGCTCACCCAGGTCGGCCAGTTCTGGATCTGCCCGGACCACGGCCAGGTGTCGCCGCAGAAGCCCTTCGCCCCGCTCCGCATGTTCCTCAGCTACGGACACGACAGCAACGAGGAGCTTGTGCGCCGAATCAAGGCCGACCTGGAGAAACGCGGCCACGACGTCTGGATTGACAAGAGCAAGATCAAGTTCGGTGACGATTGGCGGCGCAAGATCACCGACGGCATCCTGGACAGCAGCCGCGTCCTGTCCTTCCTCTCGAAGTATTCCACCCGCGACCCCGGCGTGTGCCTCGACGAGATTGCCATCGCCATCGGCGTGAAGGGCGGCAACATCCAGACCATCCTCGTCGAGACCGAGCAGGAGGTGAAGCCGCCGCCCAGCATCAGCCACATCCAGTGGCTCGACATGCACGACTGGAAAGAGCAGCGCGCCGCGGGCGAGGCCGCGTGGGAGCAATGGTATCAGGTGAAACTCGCCGAGATCGTGGCCGTCGTCGAGAGCGACGAGAGCCGGCGCTTCGCGGGCGAAATCAGGACCCTCGAGGAACACCTCAAGCCCATCTCCTCCGACTCGCGCATCTTCCAGTTGCTCAGGAAGGGCCTGGTCGGGCGGGCGTGGCTGGTCGAGGCGATCGAGCAATGGCGCAACGCCGCCGACCGCGCCTCGCGTCTCTTCTGGATCCTGGGCGCTCCGGGCGTCGGCAAGAGCTCCTTTGCCGCCCACCTCGCACACTATGGCCGCGACAAAGTCATCGCCGTCCAGTTCTGCGAATACGACAAGCCCGACCACCGCAACGCGCACCGCATCGTCCGCACCCTGGCCTTCCAGATTGCCACTCGGCTGCCCGACTACCGCAAGCTCCTGCTCGCCCTGCCGGAAATCACGGAGCTGGACCGGAAGAACCCCGCCGAACTCTTCGACTACCTCCTGGCCGACCCGTTGCGCCACACCATTGAGGGCGGACGCGAGCGGTACCTGATCGTCATTGACGCGCTCGACGAAGCCGGCGGAAGCGGACGCAACGAGTTGGTCGAGATGCTGGCACGAAACGCCCCGCGTCTGCCCGACTGGATTGGCATCGTCGCGACCAGCCGGCCGGAGAGCGACGTCATCGCCCCGCTGCAAGGGTTGAACCCATTCGTCCTCGACACCGCGACCGAATCCAACCGCGCCGACATCCGCGAGTACCTGCGGCGCGAACTCGCGTCGCCTCTCCAGGACCGCGCGGACGCCGACCGCCTCGTGGAGCAAGTCCTGGAGAAGAGCGAAGGCGTGTTCCTCTACGTCGAGCGCTTTTGCGACGACGTTCAGCGCGGCCATTTCTCACTGGACCGTCCCGATCAATTCCCGCAAGGTCTCGGCGGAATCTTTTTCCAGTACTTCCAGCGGCAGTTCCCCGACCTTGAGAAGTTCCGCAAAGACGTGCGCCCCGCGCTGCGCGCCATCCTCGCCGCCCGCGAGCCGCTACCCATGGAGATTCTCCAGCGCCTCTTCAACTGGCAGGACGAGGAACTCCGCGACTTCACCCGCCCCCTCGGCTCGCTCTTCCCGACCACGACCGAAGCTGGCCACGAAGTCATCAAGCCCTACCACAAATCCCTCGCCGACTGGCTGGCGGATGAAGGCAAGGCCGGGGCGTTTTTCGTGAGCATCCTGGAAGGTTGTCGGTTGCTGGTTGACCTCGGTTGGCGACAGCAGGAACAAGGCGCCGCAACAATGTCTGGTTACTTTCTAGCGCACCTGCCTGCCCACCTCGCCACTTTGGAGCGGTGGGAAGCACTGGTTTCCTTGCTGTGTTGTGAGGATTATGTCAAGTCTGTCGAGATCCGTCTGCCGACACGACGATACTCTCTAGTTCTCGACTATCAAGAGGCGCTGAGGGGCTCTCCTTTCTCACTGCGAAATAGGCTCTGGGACGCGGCCCCTGTCTGCTCGCTTCTTGCGTTGAAGGCGATAGGCAGCTTGGTCGACCGGGGTGAGCTTGGTGAGGCCAGAGTTCTGCTGCAGACTTGTGCGGATGCAATCTCATCCCGGAGACTGCCTGAATTGACGAGCACTTGGAGCTGTCTTGCTGGTCGACTGGCCATCTATGCAGGCGATAGGCAGGAGGCGGACTCGAGACTGGCTCAAGCTCTTACGGCCGCCCGGGATGCTGCATACCAGGAGGGTGTAGCCAAGGCTTTGCTTGGCATCGGTGTAGCCATCCGGAAATTCGGCGGCTCTCACTGCGATGCGCAAGATGCACTCCACGAAGCTCTCAAGGCAGACTTCTCGTCTTTCGACATGGATCTCCAAGCGCGAGTGTTGCTGAATCTCGCCATGGTCCACATCTGCAAGGGCCAAGCTAGAGAAGCTGACGATTGTCTCAGCAATGCTGGCAGCCTTATCGAAAGGAACGACAACCCTGTCCTGCATGCTTGGCTCCACAAGTACCAAGGGTTCCTGCGGTTGCTCCGCCAGGATTGTGACGGGGCGGCGGAGCAGTTTCGCTCAGCGGGCGAGACGTTTTCCAGGCAGGGACACTTCCAAGAGCAGTTGCGTTGTGACGAGCTCGTGTATTGTGCCCTTGGCCCTGTCGCGCGCCTGTATGCCCAAGAGCGGATTGAGCGTGCGTCGGCTGCACGTCTACCCAGGGAGCGAGGACTAGAGCTTCAGAAGGAGATTCGGCGGGCCGTGGATGCGGTTCCGAGTTTGGACACGGTCCCCAGTGAATCTGACGCACGGAGAATGGCGGCTGCCACCGAACACCTGATTCTCATCATCCGGGACCTCGAACGGAGACTTGATCCGGAGCCTCTTTCCGGCCTCACTGCCAGGCGTGCCAAGAGATAGCGATGAGTCCCTCGTTCCAGAGGCAACGCGCATGGGTCGTCGTCACCCCTCGCGCCGCGACTTGAGGACGGTCCACCCCATCCGCAGTGAATTCGAACGGCGCGGCAACAACCCGCTGCTGTTCCTGCTCACGTGCCGGGACGACGAGAGCGCGGAGTAACCCGACCCCGCTGCGAAACCGCCGCCCGCCCAGCGGCGGGCTGGGCTTCCACTCGCGCCAGACTGGGGTCGCGTCGGCGCAGGCCGCTGCCGATCTGTATCAAACCCCTGAGGGGGGCGGAGTGATACAGATCGGACGGATTGGCGAGAATCGGCGATTCTCTGGGCTCTAGCGATCTGTATCAACTCCCCGAGGGGGCCGCGGTGATACAGATCGGCGAGAACGCCGAGGATATGGGGGTTTGGGGGCCTGTCGGCGTAAGTGGCTCGCGCATCGTCAGATCCACCGCGCTGCCAGCAGCCGTTGCGCTAAGTCCAGGCCAGCAGGCAACTTGGGATGCCGCCCCCTGGACGCCGGCGGCGTGTCGGCGCGGGCCGGCCTTGACTTGCGGGGTGCGTTGTGCCATTATGGCGTTGGGCCGTCGGTTCAGGAGAACGCCATGGTCCGCGGCTGGGTCGCCTTTCCAGGGGCTGCGCTGTCGCTGTTCCTCGTCGTCCAGGGGGCCGCGGGGGGCGAGGCGCTCCGCTCGGGCCTCCGCATCGGGGCCAAGACCAAGCAGTTCGACGTCTCCGACGTCACCGGGCCGTCGAAGGGAAAGCAGTGCTGTTACGTCTGAACGTACGGGGGGCGTCCATCGCTCATCGTCTTCACGCGAGCGGTGGACGGCCGCCTGACCAGGCTGGTCAAGGCCATTGACAAGTTCGTGGCGGCCCACAGGGCGAAGCAGATGGCCGGGTTCGTCGTGCTCCTCGATGCGAACACGGAGGCGAACCGCACGAAGCTGGCCGAGGTGGCGAAGGCCCAGGGGATCGCCCTCCCCCTCACCATCGCCCTCGAAGGCGCCAAGGGGCCGCCCGATTACAGCCTGAACCCCGACGTGCCCATCACCGTGCTGCTGAGCCGCCGCGACATGGTGCTGGCCAACTTCGCTCTGGCCGGCCCGCCGCCGGCGGACGCGGCGGCCCAGAGGAGCGAGATCGGCCGCATCCTCGCGAGGGCCACAACCGTGCTGGGCGCGCGCTGAGCGCCCCCCGACTCTCAGGAGGTTCCCAATGCTCCAGCCAAGACGGCGGCGAAAGCCCGTGGGGATCACCCTCATCGAAATCCTCACCGTCACCAGCATCATGTCGGGGCTCCACAGCCAGTCGAACTTCCAGTACGCGATCAACAAGGCCAACGAGGTCAAGGGCCTCAGCAACCTCCGGCAGATCCACCTGTTGCTCCAGACCCAGTGCATCGCCGGCGCGCTCCCGAGGGCCGCATTCTTCCCGGAGGGCGACCCGAAGAAGGACCCCAAGTCCATCACGCGCCTCATCGCGGGCGCGCCGCCCCAGCTCTTCGTGTCGCCGTTTGCCCCGCCCTCGCTCCAGGACAAGGGCCTCAGCTACGCCTGGAACACGGCGCTCAACGGCAGGACGCTCGACACCGTGCCCCGGACCACCTGGGTCCTGATCGACGTGACGGCCTTCCTCGTGGACCCCGACATCCCGAAGCCGGGCAAGTACCTCGTCCTCTACGCCGACGGGCGCGCGGAGGCCATCGCCGAGCCCCCGGCCGACATCGTGAAGTCGGTGCGGGAGGCCCAGGCCAAGAAGGCCCCGGTCGCCCCCAAGAAGGGCGCCTCGCTGCCCAAGCCCCTCCCCCCGCGGGACCCGAAGGGCCCCGCCCCCAACATCCCCAAGATTCGCCTGCCCGGCGGCCAGACCGTTCCCATGCCGCCATCCGTGCCGGGCCTGTAAGGCAGCCACGCGGCCGGGCACGGACAGCCTGCCCTGAGGCATCTGAGCTTGGCAGGTCAGGGGCGCGAGGGTGGGTAACGACAGTGATTTCGGACCTCGCGAAGTCCGAAATCAGGAGACCGGTGAGCAGATGCCCCAAGCGATGGCCTCCCAGTCCGGCGGGTTGTTCGGCGCCCAGACCTTCGGTGATGGGCCTGTGACCTGCAGGGGCAGCCGTGCGAGAGCGATGGAAACCGGCATGCGACCTTGCCCGGGCATAGGGCACGTATCTGGCCATAGGGAATGATCACGAACTTCGCGAGGTCCGTAATGAAGGGAGCCACACAGAAATGCTCGAAGCTGTCGCCACCGTCTGTCGTGCGTTGGCGTGTGAGCAGAACCTTTTGATTCTGCACGCTCTCTGCCCCGACCGCGAACTGGCCTCCGGCAAGCTCGCCGAGCGGGCCGTACTGCCCCCCGCACAAGTGTCTGATCGCCTTGGGCCTCTTGCCGCCCGGGGCATCGTTCAGCGCAGGCGGTCCGGGGCCCACGTCTACTACCGCCCTGCGGACCACGATGGCGGACCGAGAAGGTTCTGGCCCTGGGGCCTCGTCCGGCAGTCTCTCGCGGACCCCTCAGTGGCTGCGGTTGGATGGGAGCACGACCGCATTCTCCACCTCTCCGCCGAGACCGTCAAGAAGGTCCCAGCAGCCGCGGCCACGGCCATGGACATCATCTTCGATGCGGCCACCGCGTTCGCCAATGTTCGCCGCCTGCAAGTCGTGAAGCTCTTGCAGCAGAAGGGTGGCTGCTCGGCGGCCGGAATCCAGCAGGGCCTCAAGATGTCGCCGCCGGCCTGCTGGCGGCACCTGGGGAAACTGAAGAGGCGTGGATATGCCCGCCAGGAGCCGCCGGGAACCTGGGTATTGGTGGCCCACCCGAAGCCTCGATTCCACCGGGGCCTGCTGAAGCAGGTGATCGAGGCCCTGGGGTAGGTATTACGCACCTCGCGAACTCCGTAATCTGCGCGCCTCGTCCGGTGCCCAGCCTTCCCTGGTCTTGAGCATTCATCTGAACCTTTCCGCGGAGCACGCGCGGGGTGGTGCGAGGCCGCCAATGCCCTGTTCCACAGGGACTTGTCGGAGAAGATGACTGCCAGGTCCGGCAGGTATCTCGTACTTCTCGAAGTCCGTAATCACCCCGGTTCGCCCGTCGGCCACCGCGCATTCGCTCAGACACTCGTCCAACCATCCCAGATAGCCGTGAAGGAGCCGCCTGATAGGGACCCCGAAGCCCATGGTTCGGCGGGGCTTGCTGAAGGAGGCGCTGGAGGCCATGGCTCAGAGATTACGGACTTCGCGAACTTCGTAATGACACTACGCTGCTCCCATCGTGCCCCGGACCACGGCGCAACGTTCACTGGTAGGGACCCCGAAGCCCATGGTTCGGCGGGGCTTGCTGAAGGAGGCGCTGGAGGCCATGGCTCAGAGATTACGGACGTCGCGAACTCCGTAATGACACTACGCTGCTTCCATGGCGCCCCGGACCACGGGGCAACGTCCACTTGAACCTGACAGCCCCGTGCGCGATACTATGGCCAGTCTGCCGCAACGCTTCAAAGACCCTGTGCGACCCCAGCGGGAGCCTGCTCAATGATTCGGTTGCCTTCACGCGAGGACAGCGGCTCATCTCCGGCCACAGATGCCGCCCGCCAGCAGTGCATCCGTCCCGCGTGCGGGGCGACGTATGAGCTGAAATCCGTCCACCAGCGGTGCGAGAAGTGCGGGGCACTGCTCGACGTGGCCTACGACTGGGAGCGCCTGCCCGTGCCCGCCCGCCTCGCGCTGTTCGACGAGCGGCGGGCGTCGTCGCGCAATCCCCTCGACTACAGCGGCGTGTGGCGCTTCCGCGAGCTGATCCCGTTCGCCGAGCTCGACAAGGTGCTCACCATCGGCGAGGGGCAGACCCAGCTCCGCCGCACCGACGGCGTGGCCGCCTATGTCGGCCTCGACCCCGGCCGCCTCTTCCTTCAATACGAGGGCCTCAACCCGTCGGGCTCCTTCAAGGACAACGGGATGACGGGAGCCTTCACCCACGCGAACATGGTGGGGGCGAAGTACGCGGCCTGCGCCTCGACGGGCAACACGTCGGCCTCGCTCGCCCTGTTCGCGGGCGTGTCGGGGCTGCTCAAGGCCGTCGTGTTCGTCGGCTCGGGCAAGATCGCCTACGGCAAGCTCTCGCAGGCGCTCGACTACGGGGCCACGACCCTCCAGATCGCGGGGGACTTCGACGACGCCATGCGCCAGGTGCAGGAGGTGTGCCTCCAGACCAATCTCTACCTGATGAACTCGCTCAACCCCTTCCGCCTCGAGGGGCAGAAGGCCATCATGTACCGCGTGCTCGAGGGGCTCGGCTGGGAGCCGCCCGACTGGATCGTGGTGCCGGGCGGCAACCTGGGCAACAGCTCGGCGTTCGGCAAGGCATTCGCCGAACTGCGGCAGCTCGGCCTCATCCCGCGCATCCCGCGCGTGGCCATCATCAACTCCACGGGCGCCGACACCCTCGACCGCCTGGTCAACCGGGCCGGCCTCCGCTGGAACGGCGGGAACGTGGGCGACGCGGCCATCGAGGCATTCTACGCGCAGATGGACGCCGAGAAGCGGAAGGCCCACACGATTGCCTCGGCCATCGAGATCAACCGCCCGGTGAACCTCGACAAGGCGCTCCGCACGCTGGAGGTGACGAACGGCGTCGTGCGCGCGGTGCCCGACGCGGCGATCCTCGACGCAAAGGCGATGGTGGGCGCGCACGGCTTCGGCTGCGAGCCGGCCTCGGCCGCCTCGGTCGCGGGCGCGAGGCTGCTGCGCGAGCAGGGCGTCATCGCCCGCGACGAGCGCGTCGTGTGCATCCTCACCGGCCACCTGCTCAAGGACCCCCACGCCACCGTGGGCTACCACTCCTACGACGCCGAGCGTCTGCGGGAGGAGTTCGGCCAGTTCGGCGTCGCCCAGGCCCGCCACGCCAACCGGCCCATCCCCGTCCCCGACGACATCGAGGCGATCCTGAGCATCATCAAGGACCTCTGATACACCCATAGGACCTATAGGTCCTATAGGCCGCGGGGCATCGTTCCCCAGGAGGAATCAAGTACATGGGCGGCTTGTGCATCCAGGACTGCGAGACGATGGTCCTCATCGGCGACAGCATCACCGACTGCGGCCGCCGCGACCCGGCCGCTGCGCCACTCGGGAACGGCTACGTGGCGTTCTTCGTGGACCTGGTGACCGCGAAGTATCCCGAGCGCAAGATCCGCTTCGTGAACAAGGGCATCGGCGGCAACACCGTGCTCGACCTCGAGGCCCGCTGGGAGGCCGACGTGTTGGCCGAGCGCCCCGACTGGCTGTCGGTGATGATCGGCATCAACGACCTGCACCGCAGCCTCGACCGGGTGCGCGACGTGCCGCCCGAGGTCTACCGCGAAAGCTACACCCGCATCCTCACCCGCGTCGCCAGCCAGCTCGCCCCGAAGCTCGTGCTGCTCGATCCCTTCTACATGATCCTCGAGCGCGACGCGAACGAGTGCCAGCGCCGCGTGCTCGCCATGCTGCCCGGCTACCTCGAGGTCGTGCACGACCTCGCGAAGGCCTTCGATGCCCGTCTCGTGCGCCTCCACGAGATGTTCGCCCGACAGCTTCAGTATCGCCCCTTCACCACCTTCTGCGGCGAGCCCGTCCACCCCAACCGCACGGGCCACCTGCTCATCGCCTGGGAACTGCTGGCGACGATGGAGGGGTGAACCCCGCCAACGGGTGGAAAACCCGGGAAGTTTCGAGTATACTGAGGCCCTCCCCCACACTGCGTGTCGTGGGGCAAGGGGGCCGGAAGGGGCATTGCCTTCGTTCGAGGGGAACCATGACCGAGCACAAAGAGCTGCTGGCCTGGGTGCGGGAAGTCCAGGAGATGTGCCAGCCCGACAAGGTGGTGTGGATTGACGGCTCGGAGGAGCAGCGGCGGGCGTTGCTCGACGAGTCGCTGAAGACCGGGGACTTCATCCGGCTCGACCAGGAGAAGCTGCCTGGCTGCTACTACCACCGCTCGGCTCTCAACGACGTGGCGCGCACCGAGGGCCTCACCTACGTGTGCACGAGCACGGAGGAGAGCGCGGGGCCGACCAACAACTGGATGGCCCCCGAGGAGGCCTACGACAAGGCGGCGCAGATCTTCGCCGGCTCCATGCGCGGCCGCACGATGTACGTCATCCCCTTCTCGATGGGCCCCATCGGCTCCCCCTTCAGCAAGGTCGGCGTGGAGACCACGGACAGCATCTACGTGGTCATCTCGATGATGATCATGACCCGTACGGGCAAGGCGGTGCTCGACCAGCTCGGCACGACGGGTGAGTTCACCCGGTGCGTGCACGGCAAGGCCGATCTCGACATGAAGCGCCGCCTCATCCTGCACTTCCCCGAGGACAACACGATCTGGAGCGTGGGCTCGGGCTACGGCGGCAACGCGCTGCTGGGCAAGAAGTGCCTCTCGCTCCGCATCGCCGGCTACCTCGCCAGGCAAGAGGGCTGGATGGCCGAGCACATGCTCATCATGGGCGTCGAGCATCCCGACGGGCACGTGGACTACATTGCCGGCGCCTTCCCCAGCGCGTGCGGGAAGACGAACCTCGCCATGCTCGTGCCGCCCGAGGCCCTCGGGAAGAAGGGCTACAAGGTCTGGACCGTGGGCGACGACATCGCCTGGATGCGCATCGGCCCCGACGGCCGGCTGTGGGCCATCAACCCCGAGGCCGGCTTCTTCGGCGTCGCCCCGGGCACCAATCCGAAGTCCAACTTCAACGCCGTCCAGACGATCCGGCGCAACAGCCTCTTCACGAACACGGTGCTCTGCGCCGATGGCACGGTGTGGTGGGAGGGCGGCGACGGCGAGGCCCCGGCCCAGGGCGCCCTGGACTGGACCGGGCAGCCGTGGTGGCCTGGGAAGACCGACGAGCACGGCAAGCGCATCCTGGGCGCTCACCCCAACAGCCGCTTCACCGCGCCCGCGCATCAGTGCCCCTCGATCGCCCCCAACTGGGAGGACCCGCAGGGCGTGCCGATCACGGCGATCCTGCTGGGGGCGCGGCGGGCGCGCCTCGCCCCACTCGTCTACCAGTGCTTCAACTGGCAGCACGCCGTCTACGTCGGCGCCACGATGGCCTCCGAGCGCACGGCCGCGCAGGACGGCCAGTTCGGCGAAATCCGCCACGACCCGATGGCCATGTTGCCCTTCTGCGGCTACAACATGGGCTCCCACTTCCAGCACTGGCTCGACATGGGAAAACGGATCACCCATCGGCCCAAGGTGTTCCGCGTCAACTGGTTCCGCCGCGACGACGACGGGGACTTCATCTGGCCCGGCTTCAGCGAGAACCTGCGCATCCTGCTCTGGGCCCTCGAGCGGTGCCACGGCCACGGCAGCGCCATCCGCGCCCCCATCGGCTACATCCCCACCTACGACAGCATTGACTGGTCGGGGCTCGACTTCCCGCGCGACAAGTGGGCCGAGCTCCACGCCATCTACACCGAGGACTGGCTCGAGGAGCAGGCCCTCAACCGCCAGTTCCTCGCCCAGTTCGGCAACCGCCTCCCCCACGAGCTCTGGTACGAGCACGCCGCTCGCGACCACCGCCTGCGAGGAGAGGAATAGCCCGCAGCTCAAGAGTCCCTTGCGTCCCTTAGACCCCTTGAGTCCCTCAGCTCCGATGGCCGCCACCGACTGGCTCCCGCAGCGCCTCGAGTGGTTCCAGGACCTCAGGTTCGGCTTCTTCATGCACTGGGGGCCCTACAGCCAGTGGGGCTGCATCGAGAGCTGGCCACTCGTCCCCGCCGACCCCTGGGCACGGCCCGACGACCTCCAGCCCTGGGTCGAGCGCGGCAGGGACATCGTCCGCTTCCAGCGCGACTACTTCGCGCTGAGCAAGACCTTCAACCCCACGAAGTTCGACCCCGCGACGTGGGCCGCCATCGCCAAGGCCGCCGGCTGCCAATACGTGTGCTTCACGACAAAGCACCACGATGGCTTCTCGATGTTCGACACGCGGCAGACCGACTACCGCGTGACCCACCCCGACTGCCCGTTCAGCAAGCACCCGAAAGCAAACGTGGCGAAAGAGGTCTTCGACGCCTTCCGCGCCCAGGGCCTTGCCATCGCCGTCTACTTCTCGAAGAGCGACTGGCACTGCCCCTGGTACTGGAGCCGCGACTTCCCCATCCGCGACCGCAACCCCAACTACGACACGGCTCAGCACCCAGAGATCTGGGCGAAGTTCCAGCAGTTCGTTTACAACCAGATCGAGGAGCTGATGACCGGCTACGGGAAGGTGGACATCCTGTGGCTCGACGGCGGGCAGGTGCGGCCGCCGAAGCAGGACATCCAGATGCCCCGCATCGCGGCCATGGCGAGGAGGCACCAGCCCGGCCTCCTCATCGTGGACCGCACCGTCGGCGGCAAGTACGAGAACTACCGCACGCCCGAGCAGGAAGTGCCCGACACGCCGCCCGACTTCGCGTGGGAGTCGTGCCTCACGATGGGCGACCAGTGGTCCTTCAAGCCCAACGACAAGTACAAGAGCGCGCGACGCCTCATCCATCTGCTGGTGGATATCGTGTCGAAGGGCGGGAACTTCCTGATGAATGTCGGCCCACAGCCCGACGGCGAGCTGCCCGCCGAGGCCGTGAAGCGGCTGCGCGAGATGGGCGAGTGGCTGGCCGTCAACGGCGAGGCCATCTACGGCACCCGTGCCATCGCGCCCTGCAAAGAGGGCCGCGTGTGCTACACGCGGAAGGGCGACACGGTGTACGCCATCCACCTGTGCGAAGAGGGGCAGGAGGGCCCGCCGAAGCAGATCGTCCTCGGCACGCTCCGCCCCGCCCCCGGCTCGAAGGTCCACATGCTGGGCGTCAAGGAGCCGTTGGCTTGGCGCCTGCAAGGCGGGGGGGCTGTGGTGGACATCCCGGCGGCGGCCATCGAGAGGCCCCCCTGCCACCACGCGTTCGCCATCAAGCTCGACCATGGCGCGGCTGATTGGGGGAGACGAGGAACGTGAGCATACATTCGAGAGCGACGGCACTCCTGACTGCGGCCTGGCTCGCGGGGCTCGGATGGGGCGGCGAGGCGGCCGGCGAAGGGCCGCCGTTGCGGGTGTGGGCACTGCCCCAAGGGGCGCAGAAGCCGGAGGCCCGCGAGGGGTGGAAGGCCCTGCCGGCCGAGGCGGCTCGAACGGCGCCGTTCCCCGGCGGCGTGGCGGTTGAGACTCCCGACCTGATCGCAGTCCTGGCCGCCGGCTCGGCGGGCGTCTCGCTCGTCCCGAAGGCCGCCGGCAAGGCGGGCAGCGTCCGCGTGGACGTGGTGCTGGTGGATGACCAGGGGCACGAGGCCGTCGGCCTGAAGGACTTCCGGTGCGTCGAGTGCGACGAGGCGGGGGTGATCGTCGCCTTCGCCGCAGGGGCCGCGAAGGCCCGCCTGAAGATGGGCCTGGGCAAGCCGTTCGCGGAGATCGTGCCTGGCGATGGGGTGAGCGCCGTGCAGGTGCGGGGCCGCGCGCGGCTGGCCTTCATCCCCGACTTCTTCGGGAACGACGTCCTCTACGACGCGACCGAGACCCGTGTTGACAAGGTGTATGCGCCGGCGGAGAACTTCTTCGTCCAACTGCTCGACGGCCACGCGGCCCTGGCGATGCTGGTGTGGCCGAAGGAGGGCGCGGACGAGGTGGTGCTGGTGCCCGAGGGCGAGGGACCGACCCGCCGTTTCGCCGCGACGCAGGTGGGTCTGAAGGGGAAGAGCCTCTACGTGGCCGTCCTCGCGCGCGAAGGGATCTGGTTCGCCAGGGACCTCGCCTCGGCGCAGAAGGACACGACGTTCGTCGTCGAGGGCTGGCAGCCGCCCTTCGCGGCGAAGTGGATGACCATCCTGGCGAAGCGCCCGGCCCTCGGCGCGACCTCGGGCGCCGCCTCCGAGACGATGGAGGTCAAGGCACTCCCGCCGCAGGGCGACACGCCGTACAGCGACGTCTACGTCCACCCCTGGGTGCCCAGTTGGCTCAGCGGCACCGAGTGGCGGCTCCACCTCCAGACCGAGCTGACCCACATGATGACCCGCGAGAAGGTCAAGGCCCCCGACTTCCTCCTCGCCATCGTCTACCCGCGCGACCGGGTGAAGGGGACGCCGCTCGATGCCTTCACGCTGGTGGACGTGATGCGCGGAGCGCTCGGCGCGGGGCCGTGCGAGTACATCCTCGACCTCGAGGGCATCAACAAGACCCGCAGCACCGGGGCCGCCGGCACGGGGAAGCCCACCGCCGCGGCCACCTGCTCCGAGCGCGGCGGCCTCATGTACTACTACCTCAGCGAGAGGAGCGAGACCCCGCGCCGCGAGGACCCGCGCACCGCGACCGACCAGGCCCTCGAATCCGTCGAGAAGATCAAGGACTTCCTCGACGCCGCCCACGCGCGCATCCAGGAATACCTCACCTGGTCGGACGGGATTGTCCAGTTGGCCGAGGCCGCCGCGGCCAAGGACCCCGCCGCGAAGGGCCTGGCCGACCGGGTCGTCCCCATCGCGCGCGGGATGCGCCAGCTCTGGAACACAATGGCCCAGCACGGCAAGCCGTGCGCGTTCCCCGCCGAGTGGCGCCTGGCCCTCGACCACTGCAAGGACCTCATCCGCCAGAGCGCGCCGAATCTGGCGGCCAGGGTTCGCGACTTCGACCCGCAGATGCGCGGGGCCGGCGAGGAGGTGGACGGCGGCATGCAGGCCCTCCGCATGGCCGTCAAGCGCATTCGCCAGGAGGCGGCCCTCGCCGGGGCCGGCGACCCCAAGGCCCTCGGCCTGGCCGCGGCGATTCGCGAGCGCTGCCGCGACATCCTGCGGAACAAGCACTACAAGGAGGGCGACTCGGTTCGCCTCAGTGGCCTTGAGGGGGGCTCTCGATGAGTTGCAGGCCGTTGACCTGCGTGTTCGTCCTCACCCTCGCCGCTTCCCTGGCCGCGGCGGAGGCGACCCGCGAGGACGCACTCGCGCGGGCGGTCGAGCGCGCCGCGAAGGTCGAGGAACGCTTCGCGCGAACCTGGACCTTCTACGCAATCGCCGAGGAATGGGCGCACTCCGACCCCGCCCGCGCGGCCGACCTCGCCGACCGGCTCGAGGCCTGGACCGCGAAGCGGGACCTCCTGGGCGTCGTGATGTTCGCCTGGGGCCGCCGCGATCCCCGCGCCGCCGCCGACTGGGGGCTGAAGTTCCAGGAGCGGACCCAGGGCGACCGCGCGACCCGCAACACGGCCCTGCACTACGCCGTCGTGGGCATGGTGCGGAAGGACCCGAAGCTCGCCGACGAGCTGATCTGGAAGCACCTCGGCGAGGACGGCTGGGGCAACCTGCCCCGAACCGCCCCGATGGAGGCCGCGCGCGAGCTGGCCAAGGCCGATCCCCAGGCCGCCCTGGCCATGGCCGAGAAGATCAAGAACCACGAGGGCTGCCGCGTGGACGCCCTCCGAGGCGTCGTCCGAGAGTGGGCCAGCAAGGACCCCAAGGCCGCCCAGGCCGCGCTCGCCGGCCGTAGCGAGAAGGAGTTCGTGAAGGCATTCCCCCGCGACCTCGCGGAGGGCTGGGCCGCCGCCGACCCGAAGGCCGCCGCCGACTACGCGACAAGAATCCAGGACGTCTACACGCGGATCATGGCCCTCAGCGCCGTGGCCCACGAAATGGCCAGGTCCGACCCGAAGGGCGCGGCCGACCTCTGCTCGCTCCTCGCGTCCCTCAACGTCGGCCAGCGGCACGAGCAGGGCGCCCGGCTCGGCAAACTCGTCCGCGACATCGGCGAGGCGTTCGGCCGCAAGGACCTCCAGGCCGCCGCGCGGTGGGCCGCCGCGCTCCCCGACAAGCCGGGCGGGTGCCAGGCGAACGCCTGCGACGGCGTGGCCGCCGCGTGGGCCGCCGCCGACCCGAAGGCGGCGCTCGACTACTACGCGAAGGCCGACGGCGGCACGGGCGACGCCCTGCCCGCCCTCGCCCGAGCGCTGGCGAAGCGGGACGCCGCGGCCGCCCTCGAACTCGTCGGGCGGACGAAGCGCCTCGTGCTCAAGAGCCACATCATCCACGAGGTCGCCGTCGAGCTCGCCAGCCGCGACCCCCAGGCCGCCGCACGCATCGTCGAGACGTGGGCCGGCGTGACCGACTACTACAGCTACCGCACGGCCGCCGCGTCCGCCGTGGCCGCCGCCTGGGCGGCCAAGGACCCCAAGCTGGCCACCGCGTGGGCGGGCAAGCTCGAGCCGACCCGCGACCGCCTGGCCGCCCTCCGAGCCGTCGCCGCCGCCTGGGCGAAGCGGTCGCCCGCGGAGGCCCTGGCGTGGGCGAACGCCCTGGGCGACCCCCAGGAGGCCGCCAATGCTTTCGTAGGCTTGGCCGAGGGCCTTCGGCCAGATTCCCCAACCCCCGCACCATCAGGGAGCAAGCCATGATGCAGATCGGTGAGTTCCTGGGCACGCTTGGAGTCGTCGTCGCCATTCTCCCGCTCGCCCTCGCCGTCAGCGACGCCGAAGCCGGAGCGAACTACGATGAGGCCAAGGTGCCGAAGTACACCCTGCCCGACCCCCTCGTGATGCAGGACGGCACGAAGGTCACGAGCGCCGAGCTGTGGCGCACGAAGCGCCGGCCGGAAATCCTCGAGCTCTTCCGCACCCACGTCTACGGCCGCTCGCCCGCGAAGCCCGAAGGCATGACCTTCAAGGTCTTCGACAACGAAGCCAAGGCCCTCGACGGCAAGGCCACGCGCCGACAGGTCACCGTGCTGTTCACCGGCAAGGACGACGGGCCGAAGATGGACATCCTGCTCTACCTGCCCAACGATGCGAAGAAGCCGGTCCCCGCCTTCCTCCTGCTCAACTTCCAGGGCAACCACGCCACCAACCCCGACCCCGGCATCAAGCTCTCGACGAGCTGGATGCGCCCGGGCAAGGGCATGGTGAACAACAAGGCGACCGACGAGGCCCGCGCCGCCGCAAGCTCCCGCTTCCCCATTGGCCGCATCCTCGCCCGAGGCTACGCACTCGCCACCGTCTACTACGGCGACATTGACCCCGACTTCCACGACGGCTTCAAGAACGGCGTCCATCCCACCTTCGACCAGGGCAAGCGCGAGGCCGACTCCTGGGCCACCATCGCCGCCTGGGCCTGGGGCCTCAGCCGCGCCCTCGACTACCTGGAGACCGACAAGGACATTGACGCCAGGCACGTCGCCGTCCTCGGCCACTCGCGCCTCGGCAAGACGTCTCTCTGGGCGGGCGCCGAGGACGAGCGCTTCGCCATCGTCATCTCGAACGACTCGGGCTGCGGCGGCGCCGCCCTCAGCCGCCGCGCCTTCGGCGAAACCGTGGCGCGCATCAACACCAGCTTCCCCCACTGGTTCTGCGACAACTACAAGAAGTACAACGGCAAGGAGGACGAGTGCCCCGTGGACCAGCACGAGCTGATCGCGCTGGCCGCCCCGCGGCCCGTCTACGTCGCCAGCGCCCAAAAGGACCAGTGGGCCGACCCGAAAGGCGAGTTCCTCTCCTGCCTCCACGCCGACCCCGTCTATCGCCTCCTCGGCGCCGACGGCTTGCCCGCCAAGGAAATGCCTGGCCTTGATACGCCCGTCATGGGCACCCTCGGCTACCACATCCGCACCGGCGGCCACGACCTCGCCGCCTACGACTGGGACCGCTACATGGACTTTGCCGACAAGCACTACGGCAGAAAATAGGGTCTGCGTTCCTGTACGGAGGGGATCTGGAAAGGAGAAGGCATGGTTCGAGAGTGCGCTCTGGGGTTGCTGGTGGCTGGACTCGTGCGGGTCAGCACGGGGGCGATGATGGCGCCGGGCGTGCCGGAGACGCCCGAGGGGCTGAAGGGCCAGATGAGCGCCGCCCTCGCCGCGGCCAAGGCGGGCGACAACGAGAAGCTCGGCCAACTGGTCAATGGCTTCATCCTGCCCGAGCCCGAGGCCTGGTTCAAGGACGTGTTCGGCGACGAGACGGGCGCGCGCCTCGCCGAGGAGTATGTCGAGGTCGCCAAGCGCTTCCCGCCCGACGCCACGAAGTTCTTCGGCCAGATGGCCTCGAAGGAGGGGCTGGAGATCGTGGTGGCGAAGCTCGACAAGGCCGACGACAAGGAGGCCCGGGGCCTCCAGCGCTCGGCACTCGGCGCGATGAAGAAGCCCGTGCCCCTCTACGACGTGCGGTTCGTCGGGAAGGACGTTCGCCAATCCGTCTGGTCCTTCGTCTACCACAAGGCCGCCTTCCGCTTCGTCGGCAAGATGAAGCGCGTCGAGGCCGACTGAGCCGCCACGGCCTCATCGCCGGAACGGAACCCGCGATGAACGGCAGAGAGCGATTCCTGGGCATCGCCCGAGGGGAGCTGAAGGGCGAGCTGTTCCTGCCGTTCAACCTGAACTACTCCTGGTTCATGGACGAGACGCTGGAGCGGTGGCACGCGGAGGGGCTGCCGCGGGAGGCCGACCCGGTGCAGTTCTTCGGGCTCGACCGCGTGGCGTTCACGGGCGGGAAGCCCTACACGCCCATCCCCCCCTTCGAGGTGCAGGTGCTGGCGGAAGACGCCGAGACGCGAATCGTCCGCGACGAGCTGGGCATCACCAAGCGAGTGTCGAAACGCCACGAGCAGTCCACCATGCCCCAGTGGCTCGACTTCCCCATCAAGTCGCGTGCCGGCTTCCGCGCGTTCCAGAAGCGCCTCGACCCCCGCTCCCCCTCGCGCTTCCCTGCCGACTGGGCGAAGGCGGGGTGGGCGAGGCGGGACTATCCGCTGGGCATCGGGCCGGGCAGCTTCTTCGGCCACACCCTCCAGCGCTGGGTCGGCACCGAGAACCTCTGCATGCTCCTCTACGACGACCCGGGCCTCGTCCACGAGATGCTCGACTACCTCGAATGGTTCTTCCTCGAGCTGCTCAAGCCCTACGTTGCCCAGGTGGATTTCGATTTCGCGTCGTTCGGCGAGGACATCGCCTACAAGGGGCGGTCATTCGTCTCGCCCGCGATGTTCCGCGAGTTCTTCCTGCCCCACTACGTCCCCCTCTGCGAGCTGCTGCGGAGCCGCGGCGTCGAGACGATCTTCGTGGACAGCGATGGCTGCATTGACGAGCTGATTCCCCTGTGGCTGGAGGTGGGCGTGAACGGCTTCTCGCCGCTGGAGGTGGCCGCGGGCGAGGACGCCCTTGCCCTCAAGAAGCGCTATGGCCGCGACATCGTGCTCGCTGGCAACATAGACAAGCGGGCGCTGGCCCGCGGCCGCGCGGCGATTGACCGCGAGGTTGCCAAGGCCCGCCGCCTGCTCGCCCACGGCGGCTACTTCCCCGCCGTGGACCACTCCGTGCCGCCCGACGTCTCCCTCGACAGCTTCCGCTACTTCCTCTGCGCCTTGCGTGGTACCCGCGGCACCCCCGCCGGGCGGGTGCGAGCCGGAATTGTTGGTAGATTCCGTAGCCCCAACGGGGCGTGATAGGATAGCCCAGGGCAACGCCCTCATCCTTGCCCACATCTCGGGCTCCGTAGCCCGCCGACGGCGGGCGGCAGGTGGTAGCCCACGGCGTAAGCCGTGGGTTCGGGCGGGTCCAGGGCCCAGCCCCCGCAGGGGGCGGCTG